>ULXI01060429.1_pt1 | contig 28771 bp, 27 predicted proteins | sample 1961181 | NCBI WGS metagenome assembly ULXI01 (sample SAMEA4835835, study PRJEB28245) | human gut metagenome | biome: gut microbiome; material: fecal sample | place: Denmark | collected 2008 | reverse complement strand
TGGCCGTCAGTCCCAGCACCTTCGCCCCGGGACAAGCCTCCACCACCGCCTTGTACGTCTTCGCCACGGCATGGTGGGCCTCGTCGATCACCAGCAGGCCCGGCCTCTCCGCCAGTTCCCCTTCGTGGCGAGAGAGCCACTGGATACTATATACCCGCACCCGATGGTCCAAATCGCCCGAAAGTTCTCCTGCCTGGAGCGTCCCGACGATCTGTTCAACCAGTTCCCTTCGGTGCACCACGATCCACACCGCCCCCTCGTTCTGCGACAACCACGCGCGCACACACGCCACCAGCACGCACGTCTTTCCCGTACCCGTCGGCATCTGCACCATCACGGAGCGGTGCGACCCAAAGGCCTCATCCACCCGCCGTTTCATATCAAGCTGATAATCGTAAAGCTGCCTCTCCTTCATACCATTCTGCTATAGCGCATCCAGCTCATGCGCAGAAAAAGAAGATTCATACCCAAAAACGCCAAGGCTGCATTGATGTTTCAATGCAACCTTAGATGTATATAAAATCAGGGAACTTGATAATTGTTTACTATTCCCCTATTTTTCCAAAAAGATCAAATAAAAACGTAGATAAAGTCAGTTCAAGTAGTTTGCAGAAAAAAAGCATACGTCTATTTTCCACACTCTCAACCTATACCTCCAACAGAAATACCTGTAGCCACAAAGATTGCTTGGTCGGAAATGTTTTTCTCATGCAGCTCCCTTGCTATAATTACAAGCGCTTCTTCACGAGTTTTCTCGTATTCGCCCATAAGCAATTTTAAACGAACTTCCACATATCCCTCTGCAAAACCTTGTTCTTTAGCCCAATCCAAAGAGTTTTTCAGATCTCGATAGGCTTTAAGGCAAGCCTCGTATTGTTCCTCAACACCAGGTTCTTCCACCCTCGTACGCAAATCGGCAAGTTTTGCTCTCTGCTTTTCCAGATAGTCAAGCATTTCTTTGTAAGTCTCTGTACTCATATCATCCCGTTATTAGTTTTTACAGCTGCAAGTTGATATCTGAACATTCCTGTAAATTCAGCATCTTCACTTGCCATTTCGCCTCATGATGTTTTCAAGTCGGTGATTGCAAATTGGACAACCCAAACAAGTCGCTCAGCAAGACTTGCCCCACATCATAGCGACTGTAATCTGAATGGCAAACATTGATCTTGCCATCGTTAAGTGTGACGATTTGAGCAAAATCAACAGCCCCTAATAAAACAACAGGGCTATGTGTCGTCACGATAAACTGGACATTAGGAAACACTCTATGCAGATTTGCTAAAATAATCCGCTGCCATTTGGGGTGGAGATGCAAGTCTATCTCATCAACAAGAATCACACCAGACCCCTCTAACGGATTATCCAGCCCCGGATTGCCTTCAGCCATTCGCGACGCAATATCAGCAACCATGGCAATAATAATTTTATAACCATCACTGTATTGCTCCAGCCGCAATTCACGTTTATCCACACCGTTTTTCTCCTCAAGAACAAATCGTAAAGGATGAATAGCTATATGCGGATTTGTGTATAGAGGTCCGACGAAAGCCTCAATGGCAGAGCGGACAGATGCCAACACAGGTGAATGATAAGAAAAGTCACGACGCCGCTCACGCTCTCGTCGTTCCTCGTCTTCCATCATATCATACCATGCAAAGAATCGCTTAAAATTGGAAGCTGCATCAAGAGAATTGTTGTAACAATCCCATTGCGCAAAAACCGTCTGAAATCCCCGCTTCCGCTCAGGAGCTTTTATCTGCCCACGTCCGGTACCATAATAAGCCAATATCGGTATGTTAACCTTCACCTTATTCGCCAAAATTTCCTCTTGGACACCTTCCGCATAGGCTTTCAGTTCCTTTACATCTGAGACAGGACACTTGCCCCAACCTTTTCGAGTCCGTGATACTTTGCAGACCTTTCCGTTATCCAAAACCAAGTCCATGGAAACATCCAGATAGGGGGCAACCTGATTGTCACTCAGAATATGCACATCACTATCCTTGAAGCTTTTTGCAGTATTACCTGGAAAGGAACCTACATAGGAACTCAACAATATAGATGCTGCGTCAAGAATCGTACTTTTGCCACACCCGTTATTTCCTAAGAGAATAACCACGTTCTTGTCTGCATCAAAAGAGACCGTTTGAGGCTTATCCCCAAACAGTCTTATATTCTTAAGGCTCAAGCTTTTTATCCTCATATCCATTTATTATATTTTGCAAATATACAAACTTTTACTCAGAACAAAAAACTTTTCCCATTTTTTCCGTCCTCCTCTTTATAATAAAGGAGAAAGAACATCACGCAATAACGCAGTCAGCCCAACGATCATTTCCTTCTGCGAATCATCTGACTACCAATTCCCCTCAAACACCACGCACGGGTCTATCACGTCCAGGCTATGCCACACCCCCTTTGGGATCTGGCACCCATACCGAGCCTCAGCAGGACACAGACGGATGCGGCGTACCTCGCGGTAATCGACCCTGCGCACTATGTCCTGCCCATCCATCCCCTGCGGGAGTCCATGGGGAGCGGCCGACTCATACCCCACGACCTCCTCGTAGAGCACCACGTCCAATTTGCCACACAAGCAGAGGACCGTCTCCGCCGTCTCCTCATGCCGATGAATCGGCATCTGCGTACCGGGCAGCAATGCGCAGAGCGCACGCTGCCCAGTATCCTGCGGCGATGTGCGTAGATCACACACCTGCCGCCGACGAGGACTGCCCACTGCTTGCTCAAACAAGGCACCTAAGAAATCCTTGTCAAACTCCATCCTATTTTCCTCAAAGCAATATACTACAAATGAGAAACGATATCGACGAAGTTCTCGATCACATACTCCAGATCCTCGTCCGTCATTTTCGTGTTCAACGGCAACGTGATCTCGTTCTCAAACAAATGATAAGCATTCGGGAAATCCTTGATGTCGAAGCCCAACTTCTTGTAAGCCGTCATCATCGGCAGTGGCTTGTAGTGGACATTCGTGGCAATGCCCCGCTCCGCCATCTGCTCTATCACCCGGTTCGCCTCCTCGCGCGTCTTACCCAGCAGGCGCACCAGATACAGATGCCCCGAAGAAGCATAGTCCGCACCATAGTGATGCAGCACCGCCACGTTCAACGACCGGAAAGCCTCATCGTAGCGCGCTATCATCTCGCGGCGACGCTCCAGCATCCCCTGGTAACGCTCCATCTGCACCAGACCAATAGCCGCCGCCACGTCCGTCATGTTACACTTATACCACGTTCCGATGATGTCATACTCCCAGGCACCCACCTTCGTCTTCGCCAGCGCATCCTTGTTCTGACCGTGCAGACTCAGCAGCTGCGCCTTGCGATACAAGTTCTCGTTCCACGTCTCGCCCGCAATCTCCGGCACACCGCTAAACGTGTTCTCCACCTGCTTGTCCAAGCCCGTCACCACCTGCTCGTTGCCGAAAGGCAGATGCCACGTCAGCGCACCTCCCTCCGCCGTCGTGAAGTTCTTCACGGCATGAAAACTAAAGGAAGAGAAGTCAGCGATCGATCCCACCTTCTTTCCCTTGCGCGTAGCACCGAAGGCATGGGCCGCATCACAACAGATCGCCACACGTCCCAGCATTCTCTGGAGGTCCGTCTTCGGAGTAAACAGATCCCGCTTGCGCTCCACGATCGCAAACAGACGGTCGTAGTCACACGGGATACCCGCCAGATCTACCGGGATAATCGCTTTCGTCCGCGGCGTGACAGCCCGCTCCACGGCCTCATAGTCCATCTCCAGGCAGTTCTTCTGCACATCCACAAAGACCAAGGTAGCCCCCACATGCGTCACCACCGACGCACTCGCCGTATAGGTATAAGCCGGGACGATCACCTCGTCACCCGCGCCAATCCCCAGCAGCCGCAGGGCCATTTCCCCACACGCCGTCTGCGAACCGAGGCAGACCGCCTTATCTACCCCTACAAACGCAGCCACTTCCTTTTCCAGTTTCTTCGTACGCGGTCCGGTGGTGATCCACCCAGACAGTATGGCATCGCGTACTTCCGCAGCCTCCGCCTCCGTCATGTCAGGCGGAGAGAAAGGCACATTACGCAGTTTCATTGTCATAAACAAAAATATTTAGTTGATGAATATTTCTCACAGCGAGGGCTTCAGCACATGGCTCCACAGTTGCGTACACAGCGAGACCGCCGCACGCTCCCGATACACCATGTCGTGCTTCCATCGGTTCGCATACCACCGACGAAAGCGAAAAGCCACCTCCCTCATCCTGTTCTTGTGTTCTTCCGGCTCCACTTCGGGAACCAAAATATCCTGCATACTTCGATCCACCAATGCCTCATCGACAGGCAAGTCAGGAAAAACCGAAGCCTCAAAGCCCAGATACCGCACACAGATAGCATTCAGCACCGCCAGGTAAGGTTTCATCCCCACCCTCTCCAGCTGCGCCAACAGCCAAGGCCAGTCCACGGGATGCCTCCTGACGTAGAACGCCCAGTCCAAGACGATACGCAGGCTGATATCCACCGAGGCAAAATGCTCCCCACTATGGCGCAGCAGATACAGCGAGTTGAAGCGTGCGGAAGGCAAGGAGACGTTCACTATTCCCGATGGCTCCACCTCGTCAAGCTGCCCCTGCAAGATAGCCTCTATCTCGGCCGTCGAACGATGCGCATGCACATTGAGGAAACTATAGTGATTCTCCACCATCGTCTGCCCCAGTTGAAACACCGAGTGCTTATGGTGCGAGTTGTCTATCTCCACCCCAAACCGCGCCTGCAACCGCTCGTCCGCCTCCTGCTGTTTGCCAAAGAGAAAGATGTCGATATCCCCCGTCGGGCGATGCTTCGGCACAGGCCATGCCAGCGACAGCCCATACCCCTTCAGAAGCAGCATACGCACCCCCATCTCGGCATAGAAAGCAGCAAGACCCGCTATCACCTGCCTGTGGTGCTCATACATCCGCTCCATGCGCATCACCATTCCCATCCACCCCAGCACCACCTCCTTCGGCGGACGCTGCCCAGCGGGAAGTTTCTCGACCACGTCAAAGACGATACCTCCCACCCCTTGGCGGAAAGCCCGCTCCTTGATCTCCCGCCAGTCGATATCGGCAGGCAGGTCCACGACCTCCTCCCTCACCGCCATCCGCAGCAGGAGCAGCAGTGCCCGGTCGTTATTTCCCACGACACACGCTCTTGATGACCTCCACATACTTCTGAGTACCCACCTCACGCGTCAGGTTGTCCATCACAAACTGCCGTCCGTTCCGTCCATACCTCCTGCAGAGTTCATGGTTCTCATAGAGCGCAATGATCGACTGCTTAAACGCCTCCTTGTCCCCCGCCTTGGTGAAGATGCCACATTCGTTGCCCGCCAAAATATCCTTCAACTCGTTCTCGTCGAAGTTGGCCAGCACAGGCCGCGATGCCGACATGATACTCCACGTCTTGCTCGGCAGACTATTGGCACCCACCCCAGGCTTCGAGATGACAAGGCCCGCATCCCCCAGCGAGAATACATAGCTGATGTCCTCGTAGGGCTGAAACGGCAGCATCGTCACGTTCGTCAGTCCGTCGCGCGCCACGATTTCCTCCACCTGCTTCTTATAGGCACCTTCGCCCACCAGCACCAGGCCAATCTCCGGATGCGACACCTTCAGTTCCTTCATCACCTCCAGCAGCATATCCATATTCTGCGTCAGTCCGATGTTACCCGAATACTCAATGTAGAACTTTCCTCGGTCCAAATGATACTTATCAAAGAGCTTGTTCTTCTCACGCGGCACATCCACCACGGCGTTCTGATCCACCCAGTTATAGACCACCACGATCTTATCCTCGGGGACGCCCTTAGCCATGATATTCTTCTTGAAGTCCTCCGAGATTACAATGATCTTATCCGCATGCTTATAGGTAAAGTCCTCGATGACTCGACCTATCTTCCAGAGAAGCCCTCCTTTCTTGGCAAGACCTGTACCTACCAATGAATCTGGAAAAATATCTTGTAAGTTATAAACAAAAGGGACATTTAGTTTTTTCTTCAACAAGCCCCCCAAAAGTCCTTGAATGGGAGGAGTGCTAACTAGGAATACACAATCAGTGTTATTTTGCTTGCAGCCATAATAATACTGTTTTATAAATCCCAAAAAATATCTCAATGCTCTACCTATTGTTTTTTTACCTTCTTTCATAAGAGAATAGCGCTTCACGGACATGTTGCCGTCATACATACACTCATGTGTACGTTTTTTATATTCCCTACGTATTTTGTCAGTAATACCTCTTGTCGGTATTGGGGTATATAGCACCATACCTATACCTGCCTTTGCAAAAGCCTCATATCTATGATGATCCAATAAACTACTTGACTGGGATTCGGGGGTGAAGTATGGAGGTAGTAATAACAATTTCATTAGAGTATCTTAATTAATCTATACATTTTACGATTGGGGTAAGTCACAAATTCATATAATGTTTCGTAGCCCATAGAGTGATAAAAACCTACTGCTTGCTCATTGTTATCAAAGTCGGTTGTCAGCGAAACGCGAGTTACACCTTCTTCCTTCATCACTTGTTCTGATTTCAATAACAACATTTTACCAACACCTTTGCCTTGTGCTGATTTACAGACACCGATAGAATAGAGTTCTGCATAGTCTTCGTTGTCTATAACATTCTCTCCTTTTTTCGATAGATTTTTCACCAAACGCAACAATGATATTGGCTTTATTAATAGCAGTTTAAAAGAGAGTAAACCAAAAGCAATGAGATTACTTTTTATTAACCTGCTATTAAAACCCTTACAAAACTTAGAAGATGCAGAAAATCCATATATCACACCATTCTCTTCTGCTATCATCGTTACTGTCTCGTTGCTTCTTACAAAGCACGAATAATAAAATCTAAGGAATTCTGCACCAAGACTTGTTAAGAAGAATCCCTCAAATGCATTCAAATGAATTTCAACGATGGTGTCAACATCGTTAATTGTCGCTTTACGGATAATCATCATCTTTCCGTCACAATTACTTTAAATGTTTTAAATATCAACTTAATATCATACCAAAAACCCACTTTGCCCACATACTCAAGATACAATCTTATTTTCTCTTGCATTATTACATTAATATAATAATTCTCTGGATTATCAGCCTTTTCCATCAACTCGTTCTCATTGCGGAACTTTATTGAAGCAGGATCGGTTATACCAGGGCGCACATCTAATACATGCAACTGCTCTTTAGTCCAATAGTCCACATAATGACGCACTTCTGGACGGGGACCAACTATACTCATTTGACCTATAAAAACGTTGATAAGTTGTGGTAATTCATCTAGTTTATATTTGCGGATAAAATAACCACTTCTAGTTATACGTGGATCTCGTCCACCTATTGTTACTAATGATCCCTTATCAGCACCAACACGCATAGATCGGAACTTGATTATTCGAAAATCTTTATTATGCCTACCGACACGCACTTGTCTATAAAACACAGGCCCTTTGCTATCCAATTTAATCCAAATTGCAATAACGAGGAACAGAGGAAGCAAGACTAGTAGCCCACAGCCACTAGCAACGATATCAAAAAAACGTTTCATCATTAAATTTAAACTCAATTTTATCTTTTTTATATCAACACAATCTCATAATTATCTTAAAAGTATGAAATGGTGAGATCACTTCAATTGGCCAAAGAAGACAAAAATGGAAACCATCGCCATAGCGAAAAAGCCACAGGATTATTCATATTGAGAATGTTTGTGATAAAAACACAATATAAAATAGTATCAGTTAGTCGATACTTGTAGCCTCGCCTCATTTAGGTCACAGTCCGAATACAGACAAAGCATCCGCTTTGACCAACGCACGCTGACCAAAAAAGTGACACCATACAATAGCGAGGGAATACGATTCCCCCATGTATGGCTAAGCAAAAATATGGTTACAAAAACGCCTCCCTTTATGGGAAACTATAGACAGTTTTGGGATTCAAAGTTCCTCATCATGGTATCGCTCCATGCCCTGCCGCCACTCGGATGAGGATAAGATTTACAACAACGCCAACGTACCGCCCTATCGGTCTATGTCTATTGTGCCTATTTCGTGACTCTCGACGCTGACACAATCAGCCGCCTTAGGATCAAACAACACATAATTCACGCCCCCAGGATAGAGCGAACTCTTAAAGCAGATGCCATCAGCATGAACATACTCTTTACAGAACTCACATATCAGTTGGGTTGGCACATACTCTATCTCCGAGTCATAGCGTCGGAGAGGCTTGGAAAGGTCCTTGCTTATACTATCAATCACCTTCTTTTTGATGACGATTTCTTTCAGAGGCTCTACCGAGTCCCCATAAGCATGATACAGATTGATGACATCACAAAAATCCACCAAACTGAGAGACTCAGGAATAGTAAATGTTCCCACGCTCAACCTATCCAGATAGACTGCTCGCACCTCATAATATGTAGTTTTCGCTGAATCACTTAAATATAAATAAGGGATTCCCAAAGTGTTAGCACGCCCAGCAGTAGCTTTATCCGAAGGCGGACATCCCATTTGTTTAACCTCCAAGCAATCTACTCCTTGAGGTGTAATACGAGAGCGATAAAGTGTAGTTCCAGCCCCAAGGTTATGCTTCCCTTTGGCAAGATAGTTATATTGAGCAAATTCATCCATATTCGTAAAGAATCTAGTTTTTTGCATCACACTACACTTCAATCGATCCCAAATTCCGATCCGCTCTACAATATCAGCGGCAAAAGCCACATTTTCTTTGATGGAAAAGCCTAACGACGATGCCTGCAGAGCCTCATCCAGCAAAACCTCTGCCACATGATTATCTGCAAACAGATGCCATTCGTCCTGCACCATTTCCGCAACAGGCTTACCTGCGTCAGAACGTTCGAACAAAGACAATAAAGCCTCAAAAAAATCAGCAAACTCCGACGATTCAATCACTTTGCCCTGTTTGTGACAAACATCACAAGCACCCTCGGAGGTAGCATTAGCCTCAACCTCCGATTGCATTTCCGCATCTAAAAAGCAATGCTTACAAATCAACATAATCTGTAGAATTAGATGATGGAAGCAATCAGTTCCAAATGGTTCTTGACCGATAATTTCTTCAGATAACCCAACCCAGGATAACCATCAGGATCTTCAGCCTTTGCTATAAGTTCTTTCACCGACGAGGTTTGTTCTTTGCCATCAAAGAACGGGCCTATCTTGCAGGCCGCTTCTTGAAATTTACCTCTGACATTGGTATTGCTCTCATTACTGTCAGAAACAAAATGATGAACATTCAGCCGGTCATCATCTTTCTTGTACGACAGATGGATAGCTACCGCATAAGGCATCATCCCTCCCTCTACGTAGTCCGAAGGCAAAGTGGTATAGTCTGAAAAACCGTCGTAGCCGTCGTTCATATAATAGAACGGCTCCTCGCTAAACAGCTCATCATCTTCAAGCGCATAGTCAGCATTGCGCGTTCTGGTTTTAAAACAATCATCCAAACGGATTATCTTTTTGCCCGTTCTTTTCAAGATTGTATTAAGACGCCGTGAGCCAACCGCACCAAAGGCATTGACGACGAATTCGACCCTCTCGTCATTCACTAAATTGCTAACCTTTGGATCTTCCATATCCATACACGACTTGAAAACAAGCATGACATTGTTCAATTGATATTTTTTTATCAAAGACGGAATATCATCCAGAAGTTTTCTTGTACAAATGAAAGCAGGAATCCAATCTATACCTTGACTACCATTGAGAAGCAGCTTCGACTCCTCCAACCACGCCCCAAAAGATACCGTATCATGCTTAAAGTCGCCATCTGTAGGATTCAGAACCAAGGCAAATCGCATTTTGTTCTCCATCATATCCCCGACAGCACGTTCCAAGGCGACAGACTGTTTCTTCACAGGCTCCAATATAGGCACGATGTTGCTTCCAGAGTGCTCCTCAGAGAACTCCCGCAAAGCTTTCAACTCAAACTGTTTAGCACGAAGATAAGGATAATACATAGCTATGATTGAATAGTTGTTTTTAATTTGTCCAAAAGCAATAGCGCCTTCTTTTCAGGAAGATTCAAACTCAGAAGCATTTGTCTCAAAGCCACAGGATATTTTCTCAAGAATCGGGTGTTGTTTTGGCGCTTTTTCACCTCCTGCAGAAACAACCTCTTCAAGTCCCTCACTGCAGTCTTGGCAAAGAGATCCTTACAGTAATCAAACCGTTTATACCCTGGTACAGACATGAGATCATGCCCTAAGTTTTCAGCCATGCGCTCATACTCACAAGCCCTCAAGCAAGAAAGCATGGCATAGGAATTGTAAAAAACGTTCTGCCTTGCCTCCCTCCATTCTCGGAGTTCCATCCCGTCACTGCCATAAGCCATGACAATGATCCCAGTCTCCTCCTCCACCACTTGCAAATAGTCGCCGACTTTACTTTCCGGCACTACAAGGTAGCACTTGTCAAAGACCCCTTTGTAATCCCCCATTTGCCTGTCCAGCCTTCGTGGGGAATCATATTCCGTCTTGATTTCAAAGACTTTGCTTTCACCATTAAACATCACCATGTCAGCAATCGAACTGCCCACCCGAAACTCACTAAAATAAACCGTACTTCTCGTTCCATAACGACGAAGGAGAAGGTTCACCAGCTCATTCTTGTAAACATATTCGCAGCGATAGTCCTTGGAAATGGCAGCATAGGCCCCTCTTATCAAGCCCGCATACGTCTTGCTCCTAAGACGATACTGAGCACGAAGCCAATCAAAACGGGAGAAATCATCAAACAGGAGAACATCGGTAAAGGCAGAGCGAGAGAAGGCCGTAGAGAAATCCCTCAGCCTTACCATGCGCTTATTATGTGCCACAGTCCTCATCATCCGATTCCTTCAATAGTATCTTTGTCAATCTACTCGCCTGCAAATGTACCACTTTTTATCGAAATTGCGCTTGCACTTTGGCATATTCTTCTTCCAAAGACGCACTTTTCCCTGTATCTTGCTGTTGCTCGAACATATCGTTCACCTTTGTTGTCCATACTTACAAAACAACATCATCCCAACACCACGGGGCGCTTTGGTTTCTCTATTCCCCGTTGACTCAATCTTCTTGCATACATTGACTGAGGGCTAACATGCACACCGGCTTCTGTAGCAGCCCATTGATACTTGAGGCTACCAGCTTTCAAAGCACTCATAGAAGGAGCTTTCTCCTTTAGCCACTTGTCCAACCACAACTTCTTCTTTATGACCTCCTCTACGTTTGAAGTGTTTGCAGGATGCACCTCTACATAATAGACCTTTCCATCATAGCCGACCGCATAATCCCACCGCGATTCATTGGGATAGAGCATCTTAGTTTCTTCGTCAATATTCAGGCTACCATCAAGCCTTCTGGCATCCTTCACCATCACTGCCCGCTTGTCAGCCTTTACTATTGCCTGCAATCCTTCACGATAACCATGCTGCACGTCCGGCGTATTCTCTATGGCCTTCCGAAAAGAGCAATTGGCTTTATCCGCTCCTGCTGTCTTTTGCTTCTTACCCTTACTCATCACAATACTTCGTTACAAGTTCAGAAGCCCGAGTAGCAAAGGAAGAAAGGCCACCCCATTCGCTCACGACGGGTTGATCGTCCAAAGCATCAAGGGAGGAAATATCAACACTCTCCACCTTCTCACCCTTTCTTTCAAAAGCGTAGGTTCTGATAGACTTATCAAAGATTCCAGCAAAGATGCCAGCCCCTTTCCCCGATACATCAAAGAGTTTTGCCAATCCTGCCTCTTTGTTTTTATTAGCCGATCTTTTTAGGATGTTGAAAGCCCACACAAACTCGAGAGGGACGGTAGAGTGAGTAGATACGATGACTTTTTTGCCCATCTGTACCAACTCCAGTATTTCCAACAGCACCGACATGATCGCTTTGGGATGAAGTCCCATCTCTGGCTCCTCGATCACAATATAATCATACTGATCTTTATTGAGCAGCTGCATAGGAGGCCCTGACACACAGTAGAAGCCCATCAGCAAGGGCATAAACTCCTTCTGTCCAGCACTCCACGTCATAAACGGCATATCCATCCCGTCCACCTTCATACGCATTTTGCGCTGTCCATTCTCATTTTCAAGTTCCACCCTTCCACCATGAAAAATAGAAATGTCAAAAGACTTTTTCTGCGCACTCTTTAGGCGAGTTTTTACGGGAAACAAGGTAGTATTCCCTCCCAAGCCTATCGACATAAACACACGCAGAATCTCACTAAACTGGCGCAACACATAAGGAGCCGTAGGGTCAAACTCTGAAAACGCCTTGGGCCGCCCATCCGAAATGCTAAACACCCTTTGAGCAGGTATGTAGAAAACCTTCTCCTCCGCCTCCTTCACCTTATTCTTCATCAACGAAATGACAGCAGAAGCCTCTCGCCCGTCATAAACTATTTTGGTGTTCTCTCCCCAAACGCCAGCCATACCATTGCCGAAGTACGCCTCCAACAAATAGGAAACGTTACTCTTGCTGATGATATAATTATACTTCCTCAGCGTCTCGACAATGGCTTCCTTGTCTTCCAACAGTTTCAGCAGTTCAAGAAACAGGCTTTTACCCGAAGCTTGCGCGCCAACAAGAATGGTAAGGTCACCAAATTCCACATGAGCCTTGCCTATCGGTCCAAAGTTTTCTACTTTCAGTTCATTCATATCTCAAATGTCAAATGAAGTCTGCAAATATACACTTTCCTTTGCTTCCCTGCAAATTTTCCCCCAAGTTTCTTACCGTATCACACTTGTAGTTCTAGTTGTTTCCCTCACCAGCATGTATTTGAGCATAGAATAGGTCAGCAATTCAGGGTGAAGATGCTAAAACTAATCAAACATATCAGAAAGTTCTTTCCTATATTTTTTGTCATAGCCTTGTCTCCAAATATGTAGTCAATATTTTTTTCACTCTCAGTTTCTGTGCGTATTCATGAAGTAAAGACACATTGCGGGTCTCCTTTTTGAGATAGTTGTCTATCACCTCACCGCAAACATCAAGCCCAATCTTGTTTCGGTACTTTACGGCATCACAGACTGTTCGCTCCATATCCGTAATGAGTACTTCATATACTGATATGTTCTTCTTTACTATACCAAACTCCAAATTCTCCTTTTTCCAATAATAGAGGTCAATCGGAGGATATTCGTGCAAGCGCACCTTTCGTTTGGCTTCAATGGCAATGCAAGTAGCGGAAGGAACTTGTGTGGAAAGCCCATAATGAGCAAACGCACTATACAAGCAAAGCACTCCATGCGGAACTATACGCTCCACATCTATCATGTTATTTGCCAACGCAGACATTTCCACATAAACACCATTACGAATCCGCATAAGCGTTCCGTCTTCTATTGCACGGCGAAGCTGTTCATACTCGCCACGGCTTTTCACTTCGCCTGTGGTTATGAACCCACCTCGCTGTTTGAGCGTGTCAATAATTTTACTTCTATCCATGCCACTCTTATTTTCGTGCAAAGATACAACAGCTTATTGAGAATAAAGAATGTTTTGCGTTAAAAGTTACGGAGAATACATATAACGCTCGTAACACCTTACATTGCGACCAAACTCCGTTTTTCATCCTTTCCACGATACCATCAGAAGACTCACCCCTTTCTGAATTCACACACTAATCTTCATCGACTTCATTCTATTGAGTTTGCGCTCTACAATTAGCGAACTCTCCCCATCTTCTGGGCTAATAGGTATGGTACATTTCAACATTTCCGCCAATTCTTTCGATTGCCCATGTGACTGGTCAGCACTAGGTACAATCAAAACAAAATTTCTTTGCTTATGATTCCTAAAGTCAACATGTTCCATCCGAGTAGAAGTGTATGAGACCCCCATAAGTTTAGATTTTTCGCTTATGATTTGGAATAGAATTTGCGGAATCACATATTCTGGTTTGAAAGGTTTCTTCTCATCTTTCACTTTTAGCCCACAGGCAAAGATAAGCGGGTAAAAAAGCACAAGACTATATCTCTCCCAAAAAGACAGATCATAATTAGGCAAAGACAGGTCTGCACAACAAAGCGGTTCAACACTCGTGAAACAAGCAGCAGAATACTCTTTATCATCTATCCTGCATTCAGCCAGAGAAGTTGCAAGGCTGCCTGCCAAATACAAAGACGGATACCCTAATACACTATATCGATAACTACCACAGCAGTTTCTTAGCTCAAAGGGGGTATGAAACAACTCTTGTTGCTTTGTCAGATTCCGTTCACCACGCACCCTGTACAAAGCTCCTTGATACTGTATCTGCGGTAATGTATTCAACAGATGAAAATTTTTCTCCACAAATACCTCTTCGAAGCTATTATACGCGACATTCGGCAAACCATTTAAATAGGCTCTGAGCGATTTTATAATACCATCTGTCACTCTATCATATTCGTTGACGAGATTAAATGCTACCTTCAGTCCCCCGTGATGCTCTATAAAAGCACTCATGGCAAGGTTCACAAAAGTCCAGGTGTTATCATCTATCTCATCGAGGTATTGTCTATATCTTAGAAAGAATTCTTCATAGTACTCCAAAAGGCCTCCTTGGAAAGACTGATAGTCCCCAAAAGGCGGCGCCAGTTCCTTGATACTTCCTTTTGCCAATGCATTAGCAAATCTATCAAATGGCTCTCCCATTCTCCGCATTAATGCATCCAAATCCTCCGCACTCATATCCTTTAGTCTTTGTTCAAATTCGTTGGTATTTATCATCGCCAATGTACTATAATCTTATTTCGTAGGGTCTTTTATATCATCTGTCACTACAGTTGCTTGGCAACATAGTCTCACTATTACATTATCAAAGAAGTGTGCCTGTTCTTTTTTCCATTTCTCTTCAAAACATGACAATTCGCTTTCAGTAAACGTCACTGTCACGTCGTCAATAATTTCTATTCCTAGTTCGTCTATGTATTTTTCTATATCTTCTTCCGATTTGTCCTTGTAATATGTGTTAACCGTTTTTTCAAATGCATGCCTACTATACTTTTTCGAAGCACGAATTGCGTTTACCTTTTCTTCCAGCACCTCGTCGGGAAAAAGTTTTTTCGATCTATTGCAGTAATTATAGATTAACTCTGATATGGCAGCATCATGCCTAAAAAAGTAACGCTTTGCTTTGTCGTTGAAATCTTCTTCTGGTAACATTTTATATACCATTCCCGCTTGGCACCCAGGCCGAGAAAACGGTTGTAATCCTACAGCACTCAACCGATTCTTCTTGGGATCTTCTTCAGGTAACTCTGTATAGATATACACGACTCCGACACCATCACTTCTACAAGGTTTGTACTCTCCATTCTTATATTCTGTTGCAGCGAAAAAAGCCGCAACCCATTTGTCTGCGGTCAAATCCAATACATCTGTTTTTATTCCATAGTGTTGTCCTAATGCTATCGTATCAACATTCAGAAACATTGGCTTTGGGCCATCTGGAGTGTTATACATAAGATTGCCTTCATAAATTTTGGTCAATGGATAGTCAGCTAACAACTCATCCAATTCTGCTTGAGAAAGCCTTTCTTTAAACATTGTAGCCTCAGGCAAACCTCTATATATCGATGGTTTACACTTCTTACCTTCCAAGCGATCTGATTGTCCTCTAAAATATCGCATCGGATACAAGGTACAAGGATAGAGGTGCGTCCGTCCATTAGGCATTAGAACCGCCTCAAACATTCCTTCTTGATAATGAGTTGGGAAAAGCAATCTCATCGTATCTTTTCTCAGATGGAACCATTCTTCATCGTGTGCGATTAATTCAAGTACATCAAGCAGATCCGGTAATTCTTTCTGTTCTCTTTTTGGCACCCAACAGGCAACTGCATGTTCTAAGTCGATTCCCTTAATATAATTGACTCTATTTTGGTCATTCATTTCCCTTGCAGCCTCCTCATAACGTTGAGCGCCATACTTAGCCGCCTCTCGGTCGCCAACTGCCAATGCCGTTTTAATATAGAATTCAGCAGAACGGTATACCTCACCGTAAGCCTTTATGCCTTCAAAAAAATCAATACTCTTTTCTATAAGCTGTAGGTTGTTATTAAGCAATCCTTTGTCTCGATCATACGAATACTGCCCCGCAGGATGCCTGAAGTCCTCTCGCTTTACGTCCTCATTTATCAATCGGAGAGCCTCATTCATGAAGCACACCTCCTTCTGTTGGCTTTTATGGAATAACAGAAAATAAGACAATGCCATCCGAGTTTTACAGAAAGCAACATTCTCTTTATCTGATATTTTTTCATAAAACAAGCGAGCCTTCCATAAAAATGATAGACTCAAAGCCGGAAAATGCAAGCCTATCATCATTGCCATTTCAAGATAACACATGGCTATCAACGACGGATTACCATCCGCCTCTGCCTCTGCCAATGCCAAACTCAAACAATTGATGCCAAACACTTGGTGACTCTCATCGCACTCTATCGTACCTTTCGCGATAAGTATCTCCACCTTTTGCGAATGACTAATATCCTTCTTTAGCAAATGGTCACACAACTCCATGGCTTTCTCATTATTGCCAAGTCGGCAACAAGCCACTATTTCACATTTGTCGATTTTGAAATCAAAATCACAATGCACCAAAAAGTCCCTTTCTATCATCTTAAACTGTCTGATGATTTCAAGCGCCTCCTTTGTCCGACAAGTATTCAACTGCCAGCAAACAAGCTTCAATAGCAATGGTAGCACTTCGTCAGGTGTTAAACCGTCAAAAACCTTTTCAAACTGTACCTGTGACAACCGATATCTATAGCTATCCATTCTCAACAGAGCATACTGAGAATTATATATTTCCCCAGCTTTATCCATATTTCCACTATGCATAAACTCATCAGCATAGAGCATTTCCTTTACAAAATCCTTTCGTTTTATCATCTTTATCAGTTGTTTGGAGACGTCATTCTATTTTGATCAAACCAACTTGCAACAAGGTTAACACTCCAACCAACAATAGGAGTTGCCAATCGCGAAAGAGACTCTTGGAGCTCAGACAGATCGAATATGCAATATTGTGAGTAGTATTTCATGTTGTCCTTGCGAGTTTTAATGTTCAAAGTTAGTCAATTATTATGAACTGAGCAAAAACTTTTCAAGTTTATTTGCAAATTATCAGTAAGCCACCTAGTATTGGGACCTCAAATCAAGGCCATGTCACTTCACGAGTCTCTTTCACTTTATTCATTTCCGTCACAAAACCCGGATTATTATCTATTTTCCACAGTTACGAAACAAACTTTTTTACCGCTTCAACAAATAAGTTCTGGTCGTTTAAGAACATCCTCAACAAATCATCACAACGCATCCGGTATGCATCAAAGTCCTGGGAGAGAAATGCATGCAAATCGTTTGCCAGATTATCACAATCACGTATAGCTACACCAACTCCATATTCTTCTGCATAAGCCCCCTGACACGTATCTTTGGTTACTATCATTGGTTTATGATATATAAGGGAATTATAGAAACGGTTCGACAAGGCAGTATCATGGGTGATAACTCTTGGATAAAATATATTCATAAATGTACATGATCGCACATAACTAGACTCTTCTGACTTTTGATAAAAGCCTTTAAAAATAACATTGTTCACATTATTCTGTTTAGAATACTCCTTAAGCTTGGTTGCATCATCACCCTTGCCAATAAAACGCATTTTAAAACCAGCCTTATTAGCTAGAGCCTTAAGGACCTCTATATTGGCTTTATAATCACGAATAGCTCCAATAGTAAGAACGTCTACTCCTCCTTCTAGTACGAACTGATCTTCTTTCTCTTCACCCCCCAAAGCATCTTTTACAACCCTTTCGTCAAAATTGTGCGAAAGATAATAATTACGTTTAGGCAGGCACTTTTTGAATCCGGGAGATGATATAACATTCGCACAACTATATTTAAGCATCAAAGAGAATATCTGTTTAAAACCAAACTTCTGCTCTATAGACAGATCTCGATAGTCAATCATGTATTTACCTCTGTAGTTCCTTAACAGAAATGCGCTCATCAAGCATGTCATTTGAGGCCCAAACACAATAATTCTATCAAAAGCTTCTTTACGAATAATCCCCTTGATATAGTTAATGTACTTCATATATGATGACAAACCTGCCGATCCATGACCATTAACGCAAGGCACGTTATATTGGAAGCCTTCAGGTTGATCATCTCCTTCTCGATTCCATGAAATAATACTATAGTTCACTTTTACCTCATCAAGAATGCGGGTATAATTCCTGACATACGGAGCATACCAAATAGAGCCAGGGAGAACCAATGCTACTTTCATTTTTTTATTTTTCGTTTTATGAATTCTAAGATTTTTTTCGCCCTTATATCAATCCGAAGTTCTGCAGCCTTTGCTATAGCACCTTCTGACAACCGATTTCGAAACTGCTTATTATCTTTTATTCTTTTCAAAGCAACAGCAATTTCTTCCACATTCATTGGATCAATCAAAATAGAATTTGTTTCATCCAAAATATCTTCATTGAAGGGCAAGTTAGAAGACACGATAGGAAGTCCACATGCTAGGGCCTCCACTATAGCATTTGAACAACCTTCGTTCAAAGTAGGCAAACAAAAACAGTCAGCTGCACAAAGATAACGTGGAACTACCGAATGGTCCAACCGTCCTTGAAATACAATACCATTACAAGTTGGTGTAGCATCATCACCTTCAAGCTTTCCACCTATGAACATTATCTTGATATGGTTGTCTGCTAATAGATCAACAGCCTTCGATAATCGGGCAGAGCCCTTTCTGTGAATAAACGCCCCCGTGAATGCAATAAGAAAGTCATCATCAGCGACGCCTAGTTCCTTGCGGACAGTCCTATTCTGCGTTTTTTGAAATATACTAGCATCTACAGAGTTCGGAAGCACAACCACCTTTTCATTCGTCGTAAGCCCATGTGAGATACTACGCCTTTTATTTTCCGATGACACACAAATGACAGCCTCAACACTTTTCGCAAAGCGCTCTTTCGCTTCACGAGAGACACTAGACGCCAATTGTTCTATTGCATTGTCCCCTTCGCCACAAGCAACGACCAATGGAATTTTATGCATATACGCATACTGACGAGCGACGAAAGCACTATGCCAAAAATGTCCGTAGATAAAGTCAGGATGTGGACAAAACTCCTTTATGGCACAACGAATGCCTTTATAACGAATTTTCTCCAATATTTTGTGCAGCCATTGAGGGCAATTTCCTAATGTGAAAGAATATGGCCTTACGACCCTATACGGATATCCGTTATTCTCTATAACAACAGAATAAGGTAACAATGGAACATGCCTCAGGAAATGACGAGTCAAACTTTGGGGAGCAATGACAGTTATCCCTTCGCCTTGCTTGGCAAGTTCATTAACTAATTGTTCCACAAACACAAACGTAGGCTTTCCTTTTGACGGAAAATCATCACATATTATACAAAAATTCATAATAGTACATTTGTTGAAGATAAACGTATATTTTTGTACCGCATTCAGCCCCATAGGGACATTCTTTACGGGCGAAGAATAAAACACAGACCTTCATTTCGCAACAAATCATTATCATTCACAGAGCCGCCTTTTTATATTCGCAGCAAATATCAATGAAATGATTTTGTGCATAATCAATACTAGCACCTTTGAGATACTGTTGTTTAAGCACAAAATCACAAACATACCCTACAAATCCAAGGATTTACTCGATAGTATCTTAACAATTCTCTCACAAGCCTTTCCGTCTCCGTATGGATTGACAGCCTGTGACATTTTCTTATACGCCTCCTCGCTATCAAGGAGCACGCTTACTTCATTCACAATCTTGCTGTAGTCCGTACCCACAAGATGTACTGTACCGCTGGTAAGTGCCTCGGGACGCTCCGTAGTGTCACGCATCACGAGGACTGGCTTTCCAAGACCAGGAGCCTCTTCCTGGATGCCTCCTGAATCGGTAAGCACGATGGCGGCTTTCGACATGAGGTGAACAAACTCCAGATACTGGAGCGGTTCGATGAAGAAGAAGTTGGAAGCCTCTCCCCAGCCCTTTCCCTTGGGAAGGGTGTTCATACCCGTGAAGGTTTCATGGATCGGACGCCTCACATTGGGGTTCAGGTGCATGGGATACACAAAGTCCACCCCTGGGTATTTCATGGACAAATCACGCATGGCGGAGAGCATACGGATGAATCCATCTCCAAAATTCTCACGGCGGTGACCTGTGATCAAGACAAGCTTATTTCCATTCTTCAGTCGAGTGATGTCATATCCTGCTTGAAGAAGGACAGAATCCTGCTCTTTAGCCAGTGCGGCATCGCTGTTGAGTTTGCCAACCACCATGTGGAGGGCATCTATCACGGTGTTGCCCGTGACATATACTTCACCATGTGCCTTCTCCTCAAGGAGATTCTTCTCCGAAAGCGGTGTCGGAGAGAAGTTATAGGTAGCGATACGCCCTGTTATCTGACGGTTCATCTCCTCGGGCCAAGGACTATAGATATTGTGTGTACGGAGACCAGCCTCCACATGTCCTACGGGTATCTGTTGATAGAATGCGGCAAGGGCGGCAGCCGTTGAAGTGGTGGTGTCGCCATGTACGAGCACCACATCGGGCTTACACTCCTTGAACACGTCACGCATACCCGTCAACACACGAGCTGTCACGTCATATAGGTCCTGGCCTTGCTTCATGATGTTGAGGTCATAGTCGGGCCTCACGTCGAAGATGGTCAATACTTGGTCAAGCATTTCACGGTGCTGACCCGTCACACACACTACGGTTCTAAACTCATTCGTATGTTTCTGGAACTCCTTGACGAGAGGACACATCTTGATGGCCTCGGGACGGGTTCCGAAAACAAGCATTACTGTTTTCATAAATATTTGTTTATATTTCCGTGGTTTTTGTATTACAAAACATCTTCTGCACTTACGGAAAAAGTGTTTTGATGTATTTTCTTATACTAGTTGTACTCTATTACGAGAACAGAACTGTTTAATGGAGATGACCTTCGGCATTGCCTCCGTCTAGTACTGGAAATAGAATCGTTTCATACATTTTCTCGTCATGGAAAAGTTCAAGCAAGCTTGCTATGCTCATAATTTATCGAAAATGTTCCAAATCTTCACTGCTGTACATAAATCAATGTTTAAAAATTGGCAGCAAAGTTACACCTTTCAAAATTGAGCCCTAATTTGAATGTTTACAGAAAATCTTATAATCTTTCAAATCCTCGAATGGAGTTTCTTTCTCTATCGTTATAATCTCATTATTTGATATTAGGATTTTACTCCCCTAACGTAACTTTGGGTAGTCTTATCAAACTCCCGAGATATGCGTCCATATCGTCAGGGGTAATGGCTTCAAGTCCACTGGAGTCGAACAATGTTATTTCTCCGAACATCACGTTCTCATTCACATTATATAAATCTATACGCGCATGAGGGATATCTTTCGATAGTTGTGCCGCCACTTTCAGCATTTGTGGTAATTGTGTTGGACGTGGCAAATCCTTATCGGGACGTGGTGCTCCCCATGTAATGTCAACAGCCTTCCATTCTGTATTGTAATAACCAAAACGCTTGTCACCCGAGAAACGACCGTCGGCTGTCATTATAAGTTTAGGCTCACCATTAAAGCAATATATCTTATAGTCTATTAAGTCTTGCTGTCCTTTTTCTGGTGCTATAAATTTCTCTGCTATGATACGGCGTGGCACATTTTTGTAAGGCCACTCACGCAATCCGCTATAGATGTCACTGCGCATAGATTGGTTGAGTTTCGCAATGGCATCAGCACGATTGAATGTCTGCTTATCCTTGCAGATTACCACTCCTCCACCACCTCCTCCATGCGTAGTCTTTAGCACAAACTGATAAGGAAGACTATCCCAGTTTATCTCCTCAGGTTTGTCCCACACACCTAAAGTAGGGATGATGTATTCCTCACCAATAATGTCAGCTACATATTTCTTTACCGCATATTTGTCAACCATGTTAGTATATTCAGGTCGGCGGTTGTAGAGCTTAAGCCACTGCAACTTCTCAGTAAATGTCTTTGGATTTTTCAGGTCGAGCCTATGTCCCATCTTAAAGCGGTAAAGTAACTGCAGATATGGTTTATCTGGAAGCCATCTAAAGAAGTTGTAGACAATGGCTGCCATAAATTCCCCTCGATCTTCTTTTAAAAAGCGTAAGGCTGATTGTATTTTACTCATATATAGTGTGATTATTATTAATTCGGTTTATTGATAGTTGCTAAGGCATAGCCAAGTGGAGCAGTCGCCACGAATGTCATGTCACCATACGACATCGAAAACCATGTCTGAGCAAAAAAGATAAATAGCATTAGGGCAAGGATGGTCTTTGCATCGGTATTAGTGGCACACTTCCATGTCTTGTAAAAACCAAGGAAATAGAACACATATACCACAAGTCCTAAAATACCTTGGTTCACTGCTATTTCAAGCCAGTCATTGTGCGCATAGCTGTTGTAGATCTCCAATGTTCCATTAGCACCACGCCCTATTAGGTAATGCAGTACATCTGCTTCATCGGTGAAATAATGCCAGAAGAAAGAATAGAGATCATCACGGCCACTCGAATTGCCCTCCATCGTACTTTCTAAGCGTTGCTGCATATAATCGCTGGTGGCCATCTCATGGATAAAGAAATAGACTACACCCACAAATATAGCAACAGACAAGAATATGAATAAGAAGCGGGTATTGCCTCTCGAACTTTTGATGACTCGCCACATGAAATAGATAGCCGAGATAGCTCCGATGATTATCGCACCACGCTTCATACCCATTATAAGAAATGCCATCACGAAGGCGAAAGTTGCAAACTGTAATAACGGTTTTTTCCGGTATATCACCAACATGGGCAGAATAGAGAGAAATAGATAACCCGCATTGTTGGTCACCTCTTCAACACTTGAACCTTCCTCTAACAATTGAGCCAAGGCTTCGCGTTGCATACGGAAATACGACATTGTAACTGATGCTAAGAATATCAAACCCCATATACGCAAACGCTCCACTGTGAGGTATCCCTTCTTCGTGTAATAGTAGAAAGGATAAATAGGTAATAGCGACAGGTATATGGACTTGATATAGTTGTATGACGGCATTTTCATGCCTGACAGAGGATAATACAATGTCGATGGACTTGAGACAATCAATGCGAAACCATAGACCGTAAACAAAAGTATCAGCATATTGAAGCCTTTGAAATAGACTGGGGCGTTTCTCCACTGTAATACCTTGATGGCGCAATTTGCCGATACCAGTAGGGTCAATCCAAGCAATGTAATGGATATAGCGCCACCTTCAGGATATACGATACCCTGAAGATAATAGAGTACCCATGCCGCCAAAAACATGTCGCATCTATTCATGCGTGAAATTCGAAATGATACCATTTATTTTATTCTATGCTTTTAGATTTCTATTAACGTATCTTTCATTAGCGATATTTTTTTGCTAAATAATAAGAGCCAACCCCTAGCATTCCTCTACATAAAAGCACTGTAATAGCAGCACCAATATAAGAGAAATAATAGACCAATGGTATTGCAACACCCATTCCTACTATTGACGAGGCAAAAGTTAGGTTTCTTAGAGGTTTTTCCTTGTGGTGTATTATCAAGAAATTGGTTCCATAAGTATAATCCATTGCAAGAAAGACGACAGAGAAGGAAAGAATCTGCATAACAACAACCGACTTTTCAAACTCATCACCTAACATTATCTTAATGACCAATGGTGATAATAGAATAAGAAAAACAGCTCCTATAAGCGCTGACACAATATTCAACTTCGCATAAAAAGAATGTTTATCTGGCCGTCTTGACAAAAACGGGTAAAACGCCCTTGACAGTACAGACTGAAATTGATAAAAAATAACAGGGAACCTATTACCTCCATCATATATACCATTGGCCGTAGATCCCCCAAAGAATCCTAGCAACATAACAGAGAAACTATTATAGAGGTTCGGCATCAAATTGTTTATAAACACATCTGTGCTATTTCGTATCGTTTTAATAATCTCAGACCATTGCGGCTTATACAAAGTATATCCCCACTTTTTGAAAATCAGATATAAGGCGCCGAAACCACATAATAGATAACCTATGGTGGTTAAAAGAGGCTGTATTAGATAGTCTTCTCTTTTATGTATGAAAACAAACACTGCTACTGTAAATACCAGCTTTAAAAAGAGATTGAAAAACGTGGTGTATTTCATTTTTTCTATTGCTTGAAAAAACCACTCGGGAAACAGAATATAACCAGGAACTAACAAAAATGTGACAAAAATAATATCAGCGTTCTCCCTTAAGTATGGAACCAGCAAAACTACTAGCAACAGAATTATGCCTGACAGCAGAGTTAAAACACTTCTTGCCCACAAAACATTACTGAAAATTCTAGAAACCAACTCTTTGTTATCCCTATTTTGCGCTACATCCCGAGTCGCTGTAAGATTGAATCCCCAATCGGAGATTGTCTGAATCCAAACAACTATAGCTGAAGCAAAGGCTATCTTTCCAAAGCCATCCGCACCTATCACACGTGCAAGATAAGGCATCGAAATCAAAGGAAAGGCATAACCAGCCACTTGCAACAGCGACAAATATCCAAAATTTGCAAAGACCGTTTTACCATCTTTGCTACTATTGATTTGTTTTATAATTTCCGAAATCCTTTTCATTTACTATTTAAAAATCAAGTCTATCTCAGAAGTATTATAAGTATTTTCGATCCCACTTTTGTTCTTCTAAGATAGTCAGGAATGAAAATTGATCAATAGTACTTTGCATACCACTCTGCAAAGCGTCTCAATCCCTCTCGCAGACTCGTATTCGGCTTGAATCCAAAATCCTGTTCAAGTGGTGTTGTGTCAGCATAAGTGACGGGGACGTCTCCTGGCTGCATCGGGACGAGCTCCTTATGGGCCTCAAAGTCGTAGTCCTTGGGCAATACTCCTGCACGTACAAGCTCTTCTTGGAGAATCGTGACGAAGTCGAGGAGATTCTCGGGGGAGTTATTGCCGATATTATACACCTTATAGGGCGGAATGGGAAGACCGTCTTCTCCGTTCTGTTTCTCTGGAGCATGCTGCATAATACGCACAACACCTTCTACAATGTCATCAACAAAAGTGAAGTCGCGCATGCAGTTGCCGTAATTGAAGATCTTGATGGTCTCGCCTTTGACCAGTTTGTTAGTAAAACCAAAGTAGGCCATGTCGGGACGACCTGCAGGACCATAGACAGTGAAGAAGCGGAGGCCCGTTGACGGGATGTTATAGAGTTTGCTATAGGCGTGCGCCATCAACTCGTTGCTCTTCTTCGTAGCTGCATAGAGGGATACAGGATTGTCCACCTTGTCATCGGTGGAGTACGGAACCTTCTTGTTGCTGCCATAGACCGAGGAGGATGAGGCATAGACCAAATGCTCGACCTCATGGTGACGGCAAGCCTCCAGGATATTATAGAAACCGATAAGATTGCTCTGAATGTAAGCATCGGGATTGGTGATGCTGTAGCGGACTCCTGCCTGGGCAGCAAGGTTCACGACAACGGCAAACTTGTTTTCCGTGAAGATTTTCTCTACTGCGTCTTTGTCAGCGATGGAGGCATGGACAAAAGTCCAGTCACCATGCAAAGCCTCTATTTCTTTCAGACGCTCATACTTGATGTTGACATCATAATAGTCCGTAATTGAATCGACTCCAATTACCTTGATGTTCTTGACATCGTGGAAGAGTCGCTTGACGAGGTTGCTGCCGATAAAACCAGCAGCGCCTGTCACGAGGACGGTTTTGCCCTCGAGATTTATGTTATACTTTACCATGTTTTCTGTTTATGTTTATAGAGGTTATACGTTTAATATGGAGTCTCGGCACCAGGCTGAGAGACGTTGAGGGTATGGTTGGCAGGCAAGCTGCCAAGGGGGTTCACATTAATCGCCGTTAATCGAACATTAATCGGTCTTTAATACTTTGCAGAAACAATCCATTTCTGTAAAGACCCAGAAGGCTGGAATACTACATACATTTTCTCATTATGACAAAGATCTAGCAAGCTTATAATGCCCATAATTAATCGAAAATGTTCCAAATCTTCGCTGCTGTACATAAATCAATGTTTAAAATTTGGCAGCAAGGTTATACCTTTCAAAATTGACTCCTAATTTGAGTGCTTACCAAGGTTCTTGTTTGTTCAAAAATATCCGTTTAGGGATAGTTGTATAGTGTATTCAAGTAGACTGCATACCGTATTCTTCGCTATTCGTATATTGTTATCTGATGTTTGATTTATCGTTAAAATGTATTATTTCACATTTACCACCATAAATTATCTCGCACTTGCAATTTCATGTTTTCAACCATTGTAGATAACTCTTTTAACCCCTCAGTTAATTCTTTGTGATTATCAACTGGGTCATACTTTATGAAATCAAGATGCATTGTTTCATTGTAAACCTGCAATTCTAATTCTGAATAAAGATTTTTCGGTATTACAAAATAATGATTCTTTGAGACATTGAATGTGGTAGCATAATTCTCAAATAACAATTTAATATCCGGATCATTTAAACCAGCACCCAAAAAGACAAAAGTATGGGTAATAATAAGAGCCTCCATTATTTGATAAAAATCAGAATTCTCTATTCTAGATTTAGCATAATCCGATTGAGTAAATACAATCTTATCAGTTGTATCTATTGTTCCGTGATTCTTAATAATTACAGAATCCTTACCTCGGATATACTTCACAATATCCTTATCATAATAATGCTTTAGAACAATGGTATTATGAGATTTAGTTTGAGCATAGTTGTCATATATCTTATCAAAATTCGGAGTTATGGTTATTCTCGAATCTAAAGAAAATATATATTCGTGAATCGGGGCATGATCAAACCCTTTTCCCCTGAACATATTTTTCAATAATTCATCAAATTTGTCTTTACCCAACTTTCTTCGCAATAATTCACATGCCATCAAATACTCATAGTTACCAATACATCTTTCTATTGTAGCTTTATCGTGGTTCTTAACCTTGTTTTTCCCTTTTTCCAGAAATTGCCGCCAAGTAGGAGGGTGATTTCCATCAGCATCTACAGCATTAGCAGATATGCCCGACCCTAAGAATAGTACGCATTTTTTTCTCGCAAGCTCCAATACTAAATCTTCAGGCCAATCCATATTCGTTCAAATTACGATTAATATTATTGACGATTCCGTCCATAACCTCTTTGTACTCATCAACTTTAGCGAAATGAGCACCTAAGACTCCGTCTTTACTTTCTAAATTAAAAACTGGTTTATGTGCGGTTTGTGACATTGGTATTAAACTGTTAAAATTAGGTATTTCCCCAATTTTTAAATGTTTAGTATCAATTTTCTCTGGATAATACATGCTCATCTTCTCATTTACAAGATTAGGCATTTGTGATATTATCTCATCATAAGCTTTTACAGCTTGCCTTACCCCACCCCTTGTCCTTGAAGTATATTGTTGATTAACATATCCTAAAAACATTGGACTTACTTCAACTTTCTTATTGTTCAAACTAAAATATTGTTTTTTAGTGTCATAATACTCTTCTTGAAGTTTATTAAAGGTTTCCTTCCATTTAGCAATTGCTTTTGAGATGTTATCGATTGCACGCAAACAAAAAATATCACTTGAAGTTGGCAAGATAAAACCATCTGTAAATAAAAGAATCAATCTGTTCAGCACACCTAATGAAGGTCCTATATCCACAAATATAAAATCATACTGTTCCTTTAAGTCTATATATAGTTTCTTTAAGAAACATACTGTCTTAATTGAACGCTGTATAGCCTTTGATGTATCAGCCCATTCCCCACTTAAGAAATCTTCCATAAGAGCCAATCGTGTGTCACCAATAACCAAATCCACACCAAAACCATCAGACTTTAGAATAGGTATATCAATTGGATTATCTCCAGACTGATATGGCTCAATGTAGTCATACAGCGTTTTATTTGTCTCATTAGAGTAAACTTCTTCTATTTTATTGTCATCCAACAAATATGTTGTTGCATTACATTGTGGGTCAGCGTCTATCACTAAGACCCTTTTGTGACATATGAGACGGTAATAGGCTGCAATATTACATAGTAAGGTAGTCTTGCCTACTCCACCTTTATTGTTAAAAACTGCGATTGAATTCATTATCTATTTCTCACTAGTGTCTCTTAAAATTATTTAAATTCAAAAATATATTGCTCATGCACAACGTTTTAGCTTTCCGATACCTGTCCGGGTTTTGGTTAGTGCTCAATTTAGAGCATAGCCCTTTGTATAGGCACTTTTGCAAGTGCCTAGATATTGAGTTATTAGAATTTCGCTTGTTTTTTTAACTATTGGATGCTGAAAAATCTCTGCAACCGTTATTTTTTTTAGATAAAGTTTTCACGCTCAAGAATTCAAACAAGCTTGATTCTGTTCGCTTAATCAGACTTTTGACTCCTATTTCGTTTTGTATGCTTTTCATGGCTATTATTACCCCTTAATTTGTGGGCTTGTTATATTTACTCTGTTTCCCTAGGCTGGAGGATATTTTTTCTTCGATATTTTCAGCTTCCTTTTTAGGTATTTTATTTAGAGGTTTATATTTTTTATCAATATATTTATCTGATGTAACTATTCAGCAATAGTGTAGGCACGCACCTCCTAC
>ULXI01054545.1_pt1 | contig 29547 bp, 30 predicted proteins | sample 1961181 | NCBI WGS metagenome assembly ULXI01 (sample SAMEA4835835, study PRJEB28245) | human gut metagenome | biome: gut microbiome; material: fecal sample | place: Denmark | collected 2008 | reverse complement strand
CCCATTTCCACGATAATGGCGAAAAATAAAGCGTGTTCCGTTCTGTTTGTTTTGCAGAAGCGAAACACTGCCGCGCTCGCTATGTTTGATCGTCTTTACGGTTTCATAGTCCGTTTCGATGCTTGATAACAAATATGGATAAATCGCGCTCACCCTCTTACGCTATGCAAAGCGCATATTGATTTTGCTCGCCTGAACCAGTATGATTATACAAAGAAAACACACGGTTGTAAAGGCGGTGGAACATGAAAGACACGAATAATCTGCGGCAGGAGCTGATGGAAGCTCCAAGTCTCGACCAATTCTTATCGGAAAATCAGGACAGCTTCAACCGGGACAGCATTTGCGAATTACTGAACCGGCTTTTTCAGAAGCGAAGGATTTCCAAAGCGACGCTTGCCAAGCAATCCGGTATGAGCGAAGTATATTTGCATCAGGTCTTTTCCGGGCGGCGCAATCCCTCCCGCAGCCGTCTTTTGTGCCTGTGCTTTGGCCTGAACGCGTCGCTGGAGGAAACCCAGGAGCTTTTGAAGCAATGCGGGTTTGCCCAGCTTTATCCCAAGGACAGACGGGATGCCATTATCCTTTACGGGATTCTGAACGGAATGGATTTATTTGGAGTAAACGACAAGCTGTTTGCGGAAAATGAGGAGACGCTGTATTGACGGCAGGGGAAAGGATTTGGGGCCACTTGTGCAGCGGTTGATGCTGTTTGGAGGAAGCCCCGCGTTCCGCACGGGAAAATTCATCCTGATTTTCCTCATCGTACCTGACCTCTTGATTTTCAAAATTTCCATCAAAAATCAAGCGCACAGGTGCCTTTTGCAAATACTGCGATTTTTCCACTTTTGAAAAAGAAAAAACCTTGAAATCAGATGATTTCAAGGTTTTTTCTTCACTCTTTCGAGCTTTTGGTGGAGATAAGCGGGATCGAACCGCTGACCTCTTGAATGCCATTCAAGCGCTCTCCCAAGTAAAACGGTTACACACCCCCAACCGGGATGGATGTCCCGGTTGGGGGTATTTTTGATGGGATGTGGGCTGTTTGGGTACTAGCCGGGAAAAGCTTTTATTGCTTACTCCCTATGCAGATGGGCACAGAAGAAGTATGCATTAATGCTTGTCGATTGCAATGCAACGGATCAAAGATACAATGGCTACCTCAAAAGCAGCGGTGACAACATCCACCTTGGCAGGGCTGGTTAGCAGATCGTAGGTAGTGCCTGCCGCGATTTTACCAGCCAGCAGAGCGCCTTATTCCCCGATGCTGGGAAAGCTGAACATAGTGGTGGTACGCCACATATGGGTAGTGCTAAGGTAGCTACAGTAAAGAAGTTGATGGGCAGGATATGGCTTACATTGTCCACATCGGAAGATGCAGTAATAGAGACCATGTACCCATATTTTTTAGAAATTTGAAGCCTTTTCTTTTCAAGAGAAACTGCTGCCAGATGGCATTAGTTGATTCTATATGGTGGCAACTAACAATACAAAGCAATCGTAGTATGCTTAATGATTTCCCCAAAAATCCGTGTCAATCGCATCCTGGTACCATGCAATATAGCGCTCCGGTGTCCAGTCACATTTTTCCATTCCTCCTGCCCAGACAGCTTCCATAAAGGAATGCCGAATATCGGACAGATCAATCACTGCTGTCTGGATACCACTCTCATCAGCACCATCCTCCAAAAACTTTTTGCCGCCATAATAGAATACCTCTGTCATAGTCGAGGATGGCCCGATAATACTGGATCCGCCCATAAACCAAGATGTCAGATCACGACCGCACAGGTTGGAAGACGCGATAAACATATTATTATTCATAGCAGTACCACCGTTCCGTCCAGCAAATGCTGCTGCTACGGCAGCCGGTCCAATAGTGCCAAGAAACATCAGCCCAAGGCCTTCTATCAAACGGCTTACCAGCATGATCCCATACCCGGAGGAAACAGCACCCAGAGCAGAACCCACAATAATCGCAACTAACGAAAACAGTCCGGTCTTAAAAGTACCATATTTCGTTATCAGCACACCCATTGGAATCGAAAGTATAATTCCGGAAAAGGTAAAGATGGACATCAGAAGTCCGGCCTGTGATCCGCTTGTAATATTCAGATCCGCCATAATATTGGACAAAACCGGAGCCACTTTGTTCATACAGATTGCACCAGCAACCATGGAGATTAACATCACCACCAAAATTGTCCATGGTGATTTCTTTCTTGTGTTTTTACTCATAATTTTTTCTCCTTTGCTTTTTATTTATTTGTTCCAATGATCATCATTGGAATAACCACAAACAGAATTCCAAGCTATCCGACTGTGGTATAGCCCTTTTTAACAATCGCCAGCAGGCCGAACTGCGCTATGCCAAAACATACAAAAAATCAGGATTGCGGAGTGCAAAATCGACTAAAACCCCTGCATATCAAAGGTATCTTCGATGGTCCGCAGCAAGCAGTAGATAGCTTCCGTATAGGGGACCTCAAGCCCTTTCTCCTTTGCTTTGGCCACAATTCCGCCATTAATAAAACGCGCTTCCGTCTTACGCTTATTTTTCAGGTCCTGTGCCATTGAGGTATAATGATCCTTGTGCGCTATATATGTATTTTCCAGGCTGTGGACAATATCCTCCGCCTTTACATTTACGCCGTGAGCCTGACCCACCATGGCGGTCTCAGTTGCAATCTTCGCCGCGAGGAAACGACCTTCTTCTACGGCGCCGATGGCGCCGCACGGTGCATGAACGATGGCCGTTGTTGCGTTAATCGCAGCATTGAATCCTACCTTTTCCCAGATTGCCACATATACATCCTTTGTGATTTCTGCACGGAATCCCGCCTGAACAAGTGCTTCGTGAACCTCATGGACCACAGGCGTATCTTCCAGATTTGCGGCGTAGATTCTGACATAGCCGGCGCCCTTGGAGGAAATCTTTCCGGGGCCTTTCACATCAGATGCGTAGTTGGTCACACCAACTAGGATCTTATCGAGGCTTACATACTCATTGATCAGTTCAATATTGCCAAGTCCATTCTGAAGGGTCAGAACATAGGTGTTTTTCCCGATAAACGTTTTTGCGGCACTCTCAAGCGCAGATCTGGAATACAGTGTCTTTGTAAACAAGATCGCTAGATCCACCTCTTCAGTCATCTCTTCCGCTTTTTTCGCTGACACCGGAATTATATGCATTCCTGCTTCATCTTCCAGTTCAATGCCATCTGTGTTGATCGTTTCCAGTACAACAGGAACGACATCCACCATCGTCACATCGTTTCCAGACATTGCAAGCTTTCCGCCAAAAAGCGTTCCCATCGCGCCTGCTCCGATAACTGCAATTTTCATATATATGCCCCCCATATCCGGCGAGTCTGGAGTGCCCGAGGGACACCCCAAAACTCATAGCGACAATCTTACTTTCCTGCCAGTTTTTTCAGTGTTTCATAGCGGGCGTCTGCAGCCTGCTGAATGCTTTCGATCGTTTCAGTGGTCAGGCTCTTGAACTTGCCAATACCCTGCACGAACTCCGCCACAGAGATGGGCTTCCTATTCTCCGTCAGCTTATAGCCGTTCTCATCCATCTCCCAGAGCGGGAACACGTTGGATGCCACTGCTTTTCTCGCCACTTCAATTGCCTTCTCCGGCTTGTAGGCCCAGCCTGTGGGGCAGGGAGAAAATACGTGCAGATAGGCAAAGCCTTTCTTGGATGCAGCCAGACCCTTCTGGATCTTCGCCACGAAATCCGCCATATTGGACGGGGAGGCAGTCGCGCAGTATTCCAGACCATGCATGCTCATGATAAGAGGCACATATTTCTGATGCTGCTGCTTGCCGTTGATCACGGAACCAATGGGCGTTGTGGAGGTCATGGAACCCTTGGAAGTTGTGGAACTTCTCTGATATCCGGTATTCATATAACCTTCGTTATCGTAGCAGACATACAGCATCTTTTCGTTGCGCTCCGCAGCTGCAGACAAACTCTGGAAACCGCAGTCAGCAGTTGCACCGTCACCGGCTACAGCAACGATATTCACATCGGATCTGCCCTTCCTCTCATACATTTGGCTTACGCCGGTAAGGAAGGACGCCGTATTATCAAGAAGCGGAATATGTACCGGAATTTCCAGGCCGTTGGCATAATTCCAACCTACCACGCCAGCACCAGCCATACATCCGGGAGGAACACCGACAATGGTATTCTTTCCGGAAACCTGAAGAACAGTTCTCAGGATCAACTCACCTCCGCACCCCTGGCAAGCGGACATACCAGGAGTTACTACATCTGTTGCTTCTCTAAGAACATCAATATAACTCATGATTTTTCCTCCTTGTTAGTCTACCATATACCACTGGGTCTCTTTCTGGCCCGGTTCATTTTTCACTTCGTTCAGCTTCCGAATGGTGCCAAGCATCATATCCAGAGAGATATCCGCACCGCCCAGGCCGCCGATCGCAGAGAAATGCGCAAACTTGTCATCCACATCTGCGAGCGCAGCTCTTGTCTCCATGTACATAGGACCTGTGGACCAGCCAAAGGATACGGAACGGTCGATTACTGCAAATGCTTTCTTTCCTGCCAGCGCCTTTGCAATTCTCTTTGCCGGGAATGGTCTGGCAAAACGGATCTTGATCAATCCGGCCTTGATGCCCTGCTCTCTTGCAATGTCAACGGCATCCATACCGGTTCCTGTCATGCCGCCGATTGTCAGGATCACGACTTCAGCGTCCTCGGTCCGGTATTCCGAGATCGTGCCGCCATAGTAGCGTCCAAACTGATCGCCAAACGCCTTGTCCACTTCGTCGATCACATCCAGGGCTGCTTCCATTGCATCCAGATGGTTCTTTCTGTATTTCATCAGCAGCGGACCCGGAGTCAGGGGGTCCAATGCAAACGGGTTCTCCGGATCCAGCACACAATGGTTGAAATGCACCGCGGGCAGGAACTTATCAACTTCCTCCTGAAGCGGCAGGTCAATACCTTCGGTCAGATGGGAGCTGTAGAAGCCGTCGTAGCATACGTTAACGGGAAGAAGCACTTTATCGTTCTCAGCAATCTTATACCCTTGGATGATCATATCCACGATTTCCTGGTTGCTGTCGCAGTACATCTGAATCCAGCCGGCTTCACGGACGCTCATAGCATCCTGCTGTCCGCTCCACACGGTCTCCGGAGAGGTCATCTCTCTGGTAGCCAGGGCCATGACCATGGGGAAGCGAAGGGTGGACATGCGGAAATAGGGCTCATACATAAGCGCAAGTCCCTGCGCGGAAGTGGCTGTGAAAACACGCCCGCCCGCAGCTACGGCGCCCTGTACCACAGAACAGGCAGAATGTTCGGACTCTACCTGTACAAGATTGGAATCGAGCTTGCCATTGTGAACCATTGAGGCAAGATACTCAACTACAGAAGACTGAGGGGTGATAGGATATGCGGCAATCAGATCCGGTCGGCAAAGCGCAGCAGCTTCCGATGCGGAATAATTACCCGTTAAAACAACCTTTTTTCCCATTATTTCATTCCTCCTTCCAGAACCATCGTAATAGCGCCCTTTTTGCATTCGTTTGCACAGATGCCGCAGCCCTTGCAATAATCATATGTAATCGCATACTTTTTATCAGCCGTACCGATGATTGCATTCACGGGGCAATAAGCAAGGCACATGCCGCATTCCACACATTTTTCCTTGTCCATTACCGGCCGGTATACACGCCAGCTGGCCGTATCCAGGCAGTAGATACCATCATTTCCAATTGGAGTGATATGTAAATGTTCAGCCATGATTTCCTCCTCCTTTAACGGTTCGCCACTACAGTTTCTCTGTAAGCACGCTCTGCAGCAGTTCTGTTCACTGCGCCGAATGCTTTCTCAATCTCGGCGAAGAGTACATCCTTGTCAACCAGACCGGATGCTTTGGCAAATGCGCCGAGCATGGCTGTATTGGGGATGTTTCTTCCGATCAGTTCCTCCGCAATGCCGCTTGCATCCACGATCGCAACCTCGCCGGCATTTGCCGGTACGCCAAGTTCCGCTGCAGTTTTGGTCGAATTGATCACGACAATTCCGCCATCCTTCAGTCCTGCATACGTCGCCGGAAGTCCTACCAGAGAGTCATCCATGATGACTAAAATCTCCGGCTCATAGACCTGCATTTTTCTCCGAATCGGCTCTTCAGAGATGCGCAGGTATCCAAATACCGGTGATCCCTTGCGTTCCACACCGAAGAACGGGATGAACTGTCCATTCTTACCACCGGCGACTGCTGCACGCACAACGATCTGGGATGCTTTTACAACACCTTGACCGCCGCGCCCATGTAAACGGATTTCTTTCATGGGTTTCACTCCTCCATACTAAAATATCATTTTTTATGATTCTATGTTGTACTCGTCTCTGTTTTTAGCTGTTCTTTGGGATAAATGTCTGCAAGGGAATCTCTCCTTTGATCGCACGATAAGATCCCTGTGCCAGCGCTTCCATCTCGCGCTCGCCCGGCATGATCAATACCGGTGCGATGAAGTCCACTCGCTTCGTGATATGTTCTGTGATGAACGGCACATTTGCCATACCGCCAATCAGGAGAATGGCATCTACTCTACCTTCCAGAACCGTAGCCATTGCACCAATCTCCTTCGCAGTCTGGTAACACATGGCATCCATCACTTCTTCCGCATAAGAATCCCCAGCTTCAATGCGTTTCATGATCGCCCTGATATCAGTTGTTCCCAGATAAGCCATCAGACCCGCTTCTCCGTTGATATGGCGTATCATTTCGTTCAGAGTGTATTTCCCGGAATAACACAGCTTCACCAGCTGACCAACCGGTACGGTACAGCAGCGGTTATTGGAGAACGGTCCTTCTCCTTCCAAGCCATCCGGCGCATCCACCATCCGTCCGTCCAGAATCGCACAAACACCGATTCCTCCACCCAGCATGACAGTGATCACGCGGACGTTTTCAAACTCTTTTCCGCTCTGCTCTGCATAATACCTTGCCATTGCCTTCGTGTTCAATGCCTGGACGCAGGATACACGGCTGATTTCCTTTAATCCGGAATAACGCGCTACCGGCTCCATCTCATCGGTCGTGGGCGTATCCGTGGTAAGCGGAATCGCGTGGTTGCTTTCCTTGCAAAGATCATAGGCGACCAGCACACCTACGCCGCATACATGGTGCCCGTACTCACCGGAACGAACCTGTTCCACCATTGCCTCATTGATCCGATAGGTTCCGCCCTTGATCGGCTCCGTCTGCCCGCCGCGTGTGGTGATGGAATCCATCTCATCGAGCTTCAGCCCGTGTTCATCCATGAAAGCAAGAATTGCCGCTTTTCTGAGTCCATACTGGTCATTGACAGTTGCGCAGGCTTTAATCTCGTCTACAGGGTGGGTGATGCTTTCCCGGAGCACGCATACTTCATCCTCGAAATATGCAATTTTAGTAGAGGTGGATCCGAAGTTAATGACTAGAATTTTGATTGTGCTCACCACTTTTCTCCTTTCTCCTGTTTGTTAATATACATCGTTGTTTATTATATTAAAACGCTTCTGTTTTCTTATAATATCATCCGTTTTATTGTGTGTCAAATGTTAAAAGCTCCAGACTTTTTCCCTGCTTTTTGTGCATATTACATCAGTGCTTTTTTATAGCAAACAATTATTGACAACGTTTTATTTTTGCTGTATTGTTTAATACAACACATGCGAGAAAGGGATTTCCAAATGTCAGACACTGATAAAAACGAACGCTATGTCCTGCATTCTGTTTCTACCGCTTTTTCTATTCTGGATCTGTTCTTTGAGCGGGAAGAGCTGTCTCCCGCAGAAGTTGCGCGCTGCATGAATATCAACCGCAGCACTGCTTTCCGTTTTCTTGTCACAATGGAACAATCCGGTTATCTGATAAAGACCAACAATGCCAAGTACCGTCTGGGTGTGAAAATCTCCTCCCTTGGTCAGGTGGCACATAACCGTATGGAATTAATCAGTCTGATCCATCCGTTTCTTGTCAACCTTTCCGAGAAAACCGGAGAATCCTCCCACCTGGCAATCATGGATGACGCAACGCATATTACCTTTATCGACAAATCCGTTGGTACTCTCTGGCTGACAATGGATGTCATGATCGGTTACAGCAAGTATGCACATTTAACCGGAACCGGCAAGGCCATTCTTGCGTACCAGTCGGACCAGTTTATCAATCAGTATATCCGGACTGCAAGCTTCGAAGCCTGTACGCCAAATTCTATCCAAGATGCCGTCTCTCTGCTCCGGGTGCTGGATGCCATCCGGGCACAGGGATATGCCATAGACAATGAGGAAGTCGAATCCGGTCTGTACTGCATCGCGGTTCCTATCCTGTCTCGTGACTCCAAGCCAATTGCAGCCATCAGTCTCTCCGGACCAACCACCCGGATGGTAAAGAATGAGGAGTCTCATCTGCAGCATCTGAAAAAAGCCGTATCACAGATCGAAAATCTGATTTGCTGACAGAATATAAAAAAGAAGGTGTTGACACCTTCTTTTTTTGATGCTATATTTGTGTTGTATATATAAAAACGTTGTTTATCTACATAAAACACTAATTGAGAACGGTTTACAAACGAATGAAAAGGAGTCTGCTATGTATTGTAATTTTAATGAAATGATGGACGCAATCCGGAAAAGCGCTGACAAAAAGACAGTTGCAGTCGCTGCAGCTCATGACCATGAAGTGTTGGAGTGCGCGGTGGAAGCCAAGAAAGAACGGATTGCTGATTTTATACTGATCGGCAAAACGGAAAAGATAAAAGAAATCCTGACTTCCCTGGGTGAAAATCCGGATTCCTGGAACATGATCGAAGAACCGAATGACGCAAAGGCTGCCGCTAAGGCGGTGGAACTCGCTTCAGAAAAGAAGGCGGATGCTCTGATGAAGGGACTGCTGCACACATCGGTTTTCCTGCGGGCGCTGTTCAATAAGGAGTATGGTCTGGTACCGCCAAAAGCGCTGGTAAGTCAGATCACTGTCACGGAATACCCCGCTCAGAATCGCCTGGTTCTGATCACGGACTGTGCAGTTAATGTGACACCGACTTATGCAGAGAAAGTTCAGATTGCGAACAATGCGGTATCTCTCGCCCATCGTCTTGGCATAGATTGTCCCAATGTTGCCTGCATCGCTCCGGTAGAGGTCATTAACGAAAAAATGCCGGAAACCATTGATGCTGCTATGCTGAGCAAAGCAAGCGAGCGGGGACAGATAAAGGGCTGCCGTGTAGACGGACCTCTGGCGCTGGACAATGCGCTTTCTGTGGAAGCTGCGCAGGCTAAGTCCATCGAAAGCCCAGTCGCCGGACATGCGGACATCCTTCTGATGCCAAACCTGTGCACTGGCAATGCGCTGGACAAATCCCTCCGGTATTTTGCAGAACTGAAAACAGGCAGCGCTGTAATTGGCGCCAGTGTTCCCATCATTATGACTTCTCGATCCGATTCCGCACGGAACAAGTTGCATGCGGTAGCGTTAAGCGTGCTGTAATTCTTTCATACATAGTCTAATCGTGAATATTTACTTTTACGGACCTGCTTTCGATACAAAATAACAAACGCTAGGACGAGTGAGATGCGATATGGATGAAATGATACCGGTACCTGCATCCCAAACAGAAATGGTGATGCGTCGCATTGCTATGCCAGGGATGATGAATCCTAACGGAATCATGTTTGGCGGTGTGCTTCTGAGCTTTTATGATGAGTTCTCCGGCATAGTTGGTTATTGATTTGCCAAGAGATGGGTAACGACTGCTTCTGTGGAAAATGTTACCTTCAGTCGTCCCATTCACGCAGGGGAAACGGTGGTTATTCACGGAAGGGTTATTTATACAGGGAGAACTTCCTTTGTTGTTAGGCTGGATACAGAGGTAGAATGCGCTGGCGTTTTATTGGGGAGTGCTGGAAGTGCCTTATTCAACTATGTAGCAATTGACGAAAATGGGTGTCCCACCCAAATCTCGCAGCTGCTTCTGGAAACAGAAGATGACAAACGTCTCTGGGCTGAAGCGGAAATGGCTCGAAAAGCGCGGGGAGGATAAAGTAAACAATAGGCAGATGCAGGATAATATCATTTTGGGAATCTGTATTAGATGTTTCCTGAATGATTCATGCAGGCTTTGACCTATAATAACACACCCCGGCAGACCGCGTTCTGCCGGGGCACTTTACTAAAAAAGCAAAAAAAGGAATGAAATCGGATGAATATGCTTGCTATTCTTGCGCCTATTCTGGGCGCAATCGCGCTGCTCTTTGCTGCTGCGCTGTCCCGCAAGGTATCCGCCCAGGATGCCGGCACCGACCGGATGAAGGAAATTGCTGCCTTTATCCATGAGGGAGTCCAGGCATTCCTGATGGCGGAGTACAAAATTCTGGTAGTATTCGTCGCTGTTTTGTTCATTGGTGTCGGCTTGGGCATCAGCTGGATCACAGCTGTGGCCTTCCTGGTGGGTGCTGCTTCCTCCACCATCGCCGGTTACTGCGGCATGAATGTGGACACCAAAGCCAACGTCCGTACCGCTGCCACCGCCAAGGACTCCGGCATGAACAAAGCCCTGTCCATCGCTTTCTCCGGCGGTGCCGTCATGGGTATGTGTGTTGTCGGTTTGGGTCTGCTGGGCTGCGGCGTGGTGTACCTGGTGACGGGTGACGCTAACGTGCTGTCCGGTTTTTCCCTGGGTGCATCCTCTATCGCGCTGTTTGCCCGTGTGGGCGGCGGTATCTACACCAAGGCCGCTGACGTGGGCGCTGACCTGGTTGGTAAGGTGGAAGCCGGCATCCCCGAGGATGATCCCCGGAACCCTGCCACTATCGCGGATAATGTGGGCGACAATGTTGGCGACGTGGCAGGTATGGGCGCCGACCTGTTTGAGTCCTATGTTGGCTCCATTGTTTCAGCCATCACCCTGGGTGCTGTGAGCTACAGCATCACCGGTGCAGTATTCCCCCTGCTGCTGGCTGCTGTGGGTATTGCCGCCTCCATCATCGGCACTTTCTTCGTGAAAGGCGATGAAAAGTCCAGCCCCCACAAGGCTCTGAAAACCGGTACATATGTTGCCAGCGCTGTGGTCGTCGTGGCATCTTTGGCTATGAGCTGGTTCTTCTTCGGAAATTTGAAGGCAGCCTTTGCCATTATTTTCGGCCTGATTGTTGGTGTTTTGATCGGTATTATTACCGAGGTCTACACCTCCGGCGACTACCGCTTTGTTAAGAAGATCGCCCAGCAGTCGGAAACCGGCTCTGCCACCACCATGATTTCCGGTCTGGCAGTGGGTATGCACTCCACAGCTGTCCCCATCCTGCTGATTGCCGTGGGCATCATCGGCGCTTATAAGGCTGCCGGGCTTTACGGCATTGCGCTGGCAGCAGTGGGTATGCTGTCCACCACCGGTATTACCGTTGCCGTGGATGCTTACGGTCCCATTGCAGACAATGCCGGCGGTATCGCCGAGATGTCTGGTCTGCCCAAGTCCGTCCGCAACATCACCGACCGTCTGGACGCTGTAGGCAACACAACCGCTGCCATGGGCAAGGTAGCTGTTTTGGCACTGGTGAGAAGCCCAGCTTCCACATGCGTGATACCGTGGAAGCTCAGAACATTGTTCGGGCTCATAAGATGGAACCCATTGCAGACTGTGAACTGGTTGGCCCCATTCCCTGGGATCTGATTGTCAGCAAGGAAGCCGCACGTCTCAAAAATTTGATTGCCCCTATTGTGGGGAGTTCGATGCGGTTCTGATGCCCAACGTCATGGCGGGTAATACGGTTATGAAGGTACTGTCCATGTCTGCCGCCAACAACGCCTGCGGCGTTCTGGCAGGCACGAAGGTGCCTGTGGCCATTGCCTCCCGATCCAGTACCGAGGAGCATGCTTTCCTGTCTTTGTGCATGGCAGCCGCCATGCTGTATGAGGACAAGAAAAAATGAAACGACCAGAGGCCAAGTCATTGGATAAACCAATGGGATAGATGCTTGGCTCTTGCTATTGTGTTTGTTTACATTTCAAAAGAAATCACCGTTTCCTTTGGCAGCTTCTCATTCCGACAGTTTAGAAGATAGGAGATTGCGTATTTTGCAAAGGGCTGAGAAATCATTTTATCCCAGTCTGCCAACTGAATAATCTGCGCCGTTTTAGTTTCAAAGTCAAACCGAATCTCGCCCCACTCGCCGTCGCTGTCTGCCTGATACAGGTAGGTTGCGGCGGCGATTTTTTCTTTTCGCTTTTTCTGACACTTGCATTTCAGCGCGATTGTGTGAAAGAGACCATCTTCAATCAGCAACTGCGTCAGCTTCTGTACCGCTTTCTTGTATGCCCGCTCTGCGCCGCTGGCTGTGGAGCCTTCAAACATCGCCGCCAGATCCTCCCATGTGGGACGGCGACGCATGGGCAGCACACAGCGGCAGTCCATGCAGGCTGCCATGTGCCGCTCTATGAGAATCTGAGAACGGTAATCCAGCTTGCTGTGTGCACGCTGGACAGCACCACCCCAGGAGCTGTCCCAGAGCATTGCAGCGTACACGCCACCGGCATCCCGGCTTAAATCCTCACCAGCGTCCTCGTTGATATCTGCATCGAATTCTTCGCTGAATTCCTTGCCGCTCTCACGGAGAACGGTATCATAGATAGAAACGATACCCCGATTTTTGCGGGCCGCCCGGAGATAGTTCTCCGCAGTTTCTTTTGTACAGCCGGTTTTCTGCATGAACGCTTCAATGGTTTTCTTGCGAGAGCTGCCTGCCTTGTTGTAGAGCCATGCGATTCCTCGGATTGTTTTGTACTCATCCAGATTTTTGAACGAGCCGGATTCTTCATAGCGGCGGCAGTTTAGAATAGCGTTGCCGATATCGTAGTAGGCATAGGTCAGAAAGTCCGCGCCTTTGTCGGGATCGTATCCCGGCAGACATTCCATGATAGCTGCCACACAGTTAAGTTTGTAATCCAGTAAACGTTGTGGATCGTAGCCGTAAAGCCCCTCCTTGTGAAAGAATCGGTTGATGCGTCCATTTAGAATCTTTTCAATGTGATGCAGATAAAAGCAGAGATACAGCAGCTTCTGCTCCCGGTTTGCCATCAAAATATATTCGTTGATCTCATCCACCTTCGGCGGCTCCGGCTCCAGTTGGAAGGCGCGTTCAGCCTCAAACCGGGTCAGATTCTTTTCGAGGCACTGAAAACCATATTTGGCGATGTATCCTTCCATTTCCTTGTAACGATCATCCGGCATAGCGCACCTTCTTTCAAAATTACAGATGAGCCTTTGCTTCCTCCATCAAAGAGGAATGCTCCATCTCTTTTTCATAGTCTCCCTGTGCATAGGCAACATTGCTGATTGCCAGATACATCTTATCCTTTGCCAGCTTTTTCATCACTGCAGCCAGCTCCGGATCAGCGGTGCCCCGTTGTAAGTTGCGGTTGATGGTATTGAGCCGCCGTTCATAAATCTGCTTCAGCGGATGATCGTCCGCCAGCTCCCGCTGCTCCCGGCCTTTCAGATTGCCGATCTGTCTGCACGTCCTACGGAGCTTATCCCCCGGTGCCAGATTACCACAGTATTTGGTGGGTTTGGCATTGGTGGTCAGAAACCATCGTCCGCAGATAGGACATTTCTTCGGGGCATGTCCAACACACAGCCCCTCAAACAGATCGGAACGGAACATTCCCACAAAGGAAACATAGAGCATTCGTTTGACCAGTGTCGGCACAGTGGTGCCGGGACGAACCACTGATGTATATTGCACGGTGGCATTGGTCATGGACATCCACCCATCGCCCTCTCCGAAATTCTCCATCACAGGGAAGGATTCTCCGAAAAGCTCCGCATAGCTGTCTGGGGTTCGCTTACAGTCTGGGGCATTCAGCTTTTCAGCAAAGGAAATCATTGTCTTCTGATACGCGCCCAGAGAGAAACCCAGATGCGCCAAAATTGGCAGCACCCGCAGCAGTTTCAAGCCCTGTTCATATCTGGGATCAGCCAAACTGGTCAGCGTGCCGTTTTGAACGGCGGCATAATACGCATTGGCGTTGGAGAGGGATTCTTCTGAGAACACGCGCTCCACTCGGTTGGCTGCATCAGTAACATCCAGATAGGAAAATGGCTTCACATCCTTCAGTAAGTCCGCAATCTGCTTTGCGCTCTCCCTTGCCGCTGGGAGCAGCGCAGGATTGCCGCAGCCCGCGTTGAGGGTTCCCATAAGGAGATTCAGTGCCATGCAGAGCTCGTTCAGTTGCTCGATTACTTTGGTTGGGATGTTCAGTGCATCATAGCCAAGTGTGCCGCTAGGAAAGGACTTTCCACCATAAATTACCGTGTCTTGCCAGAAGTCCAGAGAAAGAATGTTGTGTTTCATGTGCCCCTCCTACTTTTGTTTGAAATCATTATAGCACATATGTTCTATGATTGGAAGAGGGATGTCCTGTTTTTTCAAATGACCTTGTCCTCCGAATAGCCTGTTTTTTGAAAATTTCCCCATAACCATAGTGAGGAGGTAAGGCGCCTGCCAATCTCGGCGGGTATTTTTTCTTCCCAATATTTTTATGGAGGCTTGATAATGAACGCTTTTGAAACCACCAAGGCAGATGTCACACTGAGGCAAGCTGCCGAACACTATGGGCTGCGGATTCCCCCAAGCGGCATGATCTGCTGCCCATTCCATGAGGACAGGCATCCCAGTCTGAAACTGAACGAGGATTACTTCTTCTGCTTCGGCTGTGGTGCGGCCGGGGATGTGATTGATTTCACAGCAAGGCTGTTGGGACTGTCCTGCTACGAAGCAGCACAGAAGCTGGCATCTGATTTTGGTATTTCCGCAGAGCCGGGACAAGTGACAACGGGTGCCAGCAAATCGAAACCACCCCAGTGGCATCAATCCCGGCTGGACGAGCTGAGCTTCCTCCGGGTGCTGACAGACTATCTGCATTTGTTGAAGGAATGGAAATGTAAGTATGCACCCCAGACACCGGAGGACATTCTGGATGACAGGTTCGTGGCAAGCTGTCAGCAGTATGACCGCATCGCCTATCTGCTGGACTTTCTGGCTCATGCCAGCGTGGAAGAGCGGGACAGTACGATAGCGGCGTTGCTGGCAGACGGCAGTATCGCGTCTTGGGAAAACTGTCTTGCGGAAGATCGAAAGGGGGAAAGGCACCGTGCCAAAGAAACAGAAATCGCCTGACACAAATCTTCCCATCTGGTTTGACGGGAAGAACATCAATGAGGCTCTGTTCTGTGAGGAGTTTCTGCGGGAGCACAGAATCATCTTCACAAACAGAGCCTTTTTCACGCCGGATGGTCGGGTGACGGACGATCTTTCCCTCCGGGGAGAAATCTACGAAGAACTGAAATGCTGTGCAGTGAACGGCATTCCGCAGAAGATCGGCAACATTCTGGAGGTGCTGAAGCTGGAAGCCCAGATGGAGGACTTTCCACCGGAGCCGGATCGCGTTCACCTCGCCAACGGCACGCTGCTCCTGGATGGGACATTCATCGAGGGCAGACCGCAGATCGTTCGGAATCGTCTGCCAGTTGCCTACCGCCCTGACGCACTGGAGCCAATCTTGTGGTTTCGGTTTCTGAATGACCTGCTGTACCCGGAGGACATTCCCACCTTACAGGAATTTCTCGGCTACTGCTTGATTCCCAGCAACAAGGGTCAGCGCATGATGATCATTAAGGGTAGCGGCGGCGAGGGGAAATCTCAGATCGGCGCGATGCTCGGCAGCCTCTTCGGAACGAATATGAAAGACGGTAGCATCGGGAAAATATCCGAGGATCGGTTTGCCCGTGCCGATCTGGAACACATTCTGCTGTGTGTGGATGACGATATGCAAATGGATGCGCTGCGGAAAACCAACTACGTCAAATCCATTGTCACCGCGCAGGGCAAAATGGATTTGGAGCGTAAGCGCACACAGAGCTATCAGGGTTGGATGGTCGCCCGCCTGCTGGCCTTCAGCAACGGCGACTTGCAGGCACTCTATGACCGCAGCGATGGTTTCTATCGCAGACAGCTTGTGCTGGCAACAAAGGGAAAGCCTGCCGGGCGGGTGGATGATCCTGACCTTGCGGAAAAGCTGAAAGCCGAAGCAGAGGGTATTTTCCTTTGGGCGTTTGCGGGACTTAGGCGGCTGGTCGCCAACAACTTCAAGTTCACGGAGAGTGACCGTATCAAAGAAAACCGGGAAGCGGTGAAGCGGGATAACAACAACATCTTTTCGTTTTTGGAATCCGATGGATATATCCGGCTCAAAGCAGATGCTTCCATCAGCTCCAAAGATCTGTATTCCATTTACAGAATGTGGTGTGATGAAAACAATTTGGCACCGCTGAAATCCCGGAGCTTTAGTGACGCCGTGGTTGCCAATGCCAACAAGTACAGTCTGGAACACTGCAACAATGTGACCAATCCAGCCGGACGGCGGGTGTGGGGCTTTATGGGAATTGAGGCAGTCGCAAGACCTGATATAAATGGTTTTTGCGGTGAATCACAGCGTACGTACGTACCAGGGGGCTGGGACACATGAGTGTCCGGCTGACTTCTGTACGTATGTACGCAGCATATCACGCTATGTTCACCTGTATCAAAAGTGTTCATCTTGTGGAGATGCCCCCCTGTTTCTGGGGCTTGAAAATCAGGGGTAGTGGAAATCGGAAAGTTTTCCACTGCCAAATAAAACGATTTCACGAAATCGCGCTTCTTTGAACCGTGAATCATTTTCACAGAATCGCGGGGCTTTTCACGGTTTCCAACCAAATCCCACGAAGCAGGAAAGTGGGATAGGGTCACCTGTGAGCAGGACATCGTCATGGAAATTCTGAACGGATTTCCCCAATTACACATTTTTCACTCAGCAGCGAAGCGGACACACCATAGGGTGCACCGGCTTCGCTATTTTCATCACTTTTTATGGAGGTTTATCACGATGAATGTACGCAATGAATTAAAGGCGCAGATCGTCCGTGCCGGCATGACCATGCAGGAGGTCGTTGATCAGCTCTCTGAGGAGTACGGTTGGAGTGACAGCGTGTCCAACCTGTCCGCCAAGCTCCAACGGGAGAGTATCCGTTACAAAGAGGTGCTTGAACTTGCGGATGTGCTGGGCTATGAAATCGTCTGGCAGAAAAAGAGGGAGTAATCATGCTCCCGCCCCCATCTCCACGCGCACCCTATCCCCACTCGCATTCCCCGTCCCCACGATGAAATCCGCAGAGTTCAGCGTGGACGGTCTGAGAGAATGCAGCGGACTTCTCTCAGACAGCGGACGGTGGTGATTGCACAATACGGTTGGGAAATCAGCATCGTCCGTGCCGTGGAATTGCAAAGTGGGTACCGCTTGCAAGCCACGGCTGAGGCTTCCGCAGAAGCCGCATTCCCCGTTCCCCCTCGGAGAGCCTACGATACTTTGCAGCCGTAGGATGAAAGTATCATAGTGGGTTATTACACTTCCGCAGAAGTGCCTCCCCTCGCATCTTTTAGCATCAAAATACGAAAAGAAAGGATTGACCTTCAATGGCAAGAAATGACGGTATTGACCGTACCGTAGCAAGAAATGTAAATCTGACCGCTTCCAAAATCGCCAATGCCCAGCGCCACAATGAGCGGGAAAAGGAATCCTATACCAACCCGGACATCGTACCGGAGCGGCTCTCTTACAATGTTCATCTCAAAGCACCCACAGGCAGTTATGCAGAGATGTTTGAGCAGATGAAAGCCGAAGGTGTGATTTCCACCCGTGGTCTGAAAGACGATGCCAACCTTTACGGTGAGCTGGTCTTTGATGTGAACTCCGCTTACTTCTACAATCACGGCGGCTATGAATTTGCAAAACAATTCTACGCTGATGCCTACAAAGCCGCCATGGAGATCGTGGGCGGTGAGCAGTACATCCTCTCCGCTGTCATGCACGCAGACGAACGGAACCGGGCAATGTCCGAAGCTTTGGGAGAAGATGTGTATCACTACCATCTCCATATTGTGTATGTCCCGGTAGTTGAAAAGCAAATTCTATGGAGCAAACGCTGCAAGGACAAATCACTGGTCGGCACTGTGAAGGAAACCATCATGCAGGTCAGCAGCAGTAAGAAGTGGCAGTCCAAGCCTGCGCTGGACGAAAATGGAAATCCCATGCTGACCGCAAAGGGTAAACCGATTTTGAAAAAATCCTACAGCGTCCTCCAGGATGATTTCTTCAACGCCATGCGAACTGCCGGATACACGGATGTGGAGCGCGGCGAACGCGGCAGCACCGAGGAACATCTGACAGTGACACAGTTTAAGGTTCAGGCAGAGCAGGAGCGGCTGGAACAGCTCCGGGAAGCGGTCAACGAAAAACAGAATGACATGGAGTCTCTGCTCTCCGATTTGGAAGCTGCCTCGGATAAGCTGAATTCCACAGAGGCAGAGCTGAATACCGCCAAGCAGAATCGGGATGCCTTTCAGGAGCAGTACAGGGCATTGTCCAGTGGGATGAAAAATGCGGAAAAGTATGCCGCCGAATTTATCCGTCCGCCGGATGAATGGCTCCCTACACCCACGCCGTTGGAATCCGCCAAGGGCTACCGCTCCCGGATTATCCCCATGATGGCACACTTCGGTAAACTGCTTCTGAAACTATACACTCAGTGTGTCAACCTGAAAGAAAAGTGCCGGCAGCTCTTGCACCGCAATGAAAATCTCACCCGTCAGGTGGATCGGCTCCAGACTCGCTTAACGGAATCTGAGGACAGGGAAGCGCAGATGAATCAAGAACTGTCTGACTATCATTTGCTCCGAAAGCACATGGGAACACAGGTTTTTGACCGTGCACTGGAATTAGCTCGGCAGACACAGACAGCCATTGCCAAAGAGAAGAAGCAAAAGGAGACGATTCACCGATGATCGCTTGGCGGTCAGATTTTGTAATCTCAAAATGACAACTGAAAAAGGAGTGTTCATTATGAAATCAATCACATCAACAATTTGTCGCAAGGTCGCTGCCATCCATAGGAAAACGCTCTATGTATCCAATGGAGGAATCGGGAAGCGACCAGGGAGTAACTGCGTATAACAGACTGTATTCAAAAAACATTTCTGGTGGATGGACATGAAGTGTGCGCCACCTTTTCCAAGCTGCCTATGCCGGAGACCTTTTTCAGAATCCGGGATATTCTGATGAATTCCGCTTTTACACTTGCGGATTGGGGCGACAGTGGATATAATGAGGATGTGCACCTTGACAATTCCACATCCCATACAAAGATACCCCTTTCAGAAGATGAAAGGAGTACCGAACAATGACAAATCAAAACCGAGTTTGCTGCCTGTACCGTGTATCCACGGGCAAGCAGATGGACTATACCGAAAACCATGAGGCTGATATTCCCATGCAGCGAAAAGCCTGTCACAGCTTTGCCGCGAAGATGGGCTGGACAATCGTCCATGAGGAGCAGGAGGAAGGCGTGTCCGGGCATAAGGTTCGTGCCGAATCCCGGGACAAACTGCAAATCATCAAGGCCATGGCTGCCAGAGGGGAGTTTGACATCTTCCTTGTATTCATGTTTGACCGTATCGGCAGAATCGCAGACGAAACGCCCTTCGTTGTGGAGTGGTTCTGCAAGCACGGCATTCAGGTTTGGAGCACCCAGGAAGGGGAGCAGCGGTTCGACAATCATACGGACAAGCTGCTCAATTACATCCGCTTCTGGCAGGCCGATGGGGAAAGTGAGAAAACCTCCATCCGTACCCGCACCAGTTTGGGTCAGCTTGTGGAAGCCGGTCACTTCAAGGGCGGCTTTGCGGCCTACGGCTACGATCTGGTGAAAAGCGGACGGTTCAACAAGAAAAAGCATGAGCTTCTTGACCTGCAAATCAACGAGGAAGAGGCTTCCGTTGTCCGTCTGATTTTTGACAAGTACACCAGCGAGGGTTACGGCGCTCAGCGGATTGCCACTTATCTGAACCGCTTGGGATATCATACCCGGGCGGGAAAGAACTGGCATCACGCTTCTATTCGTGGGATTCTCTGCAACCTCACCTATACCGGGGTGCTTCGCTCCGGTGACAGCCGCTCCGAGGTGATTCCAGAATTACAGATTATTACACCCCAGCAGTTTGAAACTGCCCAGAGAATCCGGGAGGAGCGGGCTGACCATGCAAGGGAGCAGCCCACGGTTCCTTTGAATACCAGAGGACAGTCCTTGCTGGCTGGCAATGTGTTCTGTGGTCACTGCGGCGCAAGGCTGAGCCTTACCACCAGTGGAAAGTACCGCCGCCTGCGGGATGGCTCCATGGACAAAACGCCCCGCATCCGCTATGTCTGCTACGGCAAGACCAGAAAGCAAACGGAATGTGACGGCCCCACCGGATACACCATGCACATTCTGGACGATATTATCGATAAGATGATCCGGGAAATCTTCCGCAAGATGAAGGGTATTTCCAAGAATGATTTGATTCAGGCAAGATACGCCAAGGAACTGAATCTTCGGAAATCCCATATGGTTACGGTAAAGGCAGAGCTGAGCAAAGCCACGGAGACCTTGAATATACTCCGGTCAGAAATCGTCCGCAGCATCCAGGGCGAGAGTGCTTTTTCTCAGGATACCCTTGCCGGACTGATCCGGGATTCCGAGGCAAAATGCAGCGAACTCAGAAATCAGTATGAAGAAGCGGAAGCCGCTGTTTTGATCGAGGAACAGCTTCTGAATCAGCTTACAGATCAGTATGAAGAACTGATCTCCTGGGCTGACCTCTATGACCACGCCACCTTCGAGGCAAAAAAGATGATCGTGAATTGCATGATCCGGCGGGTAGAGGTTTTCCGGGACTACAAATTGAATGTAGAATTCAATTTTGACCTGAATCAGTTCCTGAATGGGCTGGATATTTCAGCCTAAAATTGGGGGTATCGCTCAGCCGCCTGCATAGCGAAAAAAGATGGCAAAATGGCAGAAAAGTGCAGAAAAACAGCCATACCCCAAGCGAGCTATACCCCCAACAGGGGAAAAGAAAAACACCCAAAACGTTTCCATTTCAGGTGTTTTCATTAGCACTTAGCTAACCTTTGTGGTGGAGATAAGCGGGATCGAACCGCTGACCTCTTGAATGCCATTCAAGCGCTCTCCCAAGCAATACGGTAACGTACCCCGGTATTCTGAAAGTTAGGGTGCAACCGGCTGCTTGGTTTACCAATGCATACGTTAGTTCTGATGCGCGCGGCATCTTTCCTGCAACTTCCTGCGCGATTTCATGGGATTTCTCCATTCTATCTATAGTATGCTTGTTCCAAAGAAAATTTTTGCAGCGTATTGATTTTTAAGGAGCAATGGTGTACAATGGAAATAGCAGATTACTTCGCAAAATACGAACAAATAGGAAAAGAGGTAGATGTTATGGTTGTTTTAGATGTTTGCTTGAGCAATTTCTACGCATTTAAAAACTTCCATATGAAGCTGACATATCCCAAAAAGATTGTTGGCTCCAGTATTGAAGAAGAACACCTGGAAAACCGTCCCAACTTCCGTTATAAAAAGGTCAATATCATTATGGGAAGCAACGCTTCCGGGAAAACCACCTTTGGCCATATGCTGATGGCCATCTTTAACTTTATCGATAGGAAAAACTACGGGTTTCTAACAGACAAAATTGATGATACTACAAAGGAAGCTACATTTTCCATCGATATGGCCCTGAATAGCGATTTTCTCTATCGTGTGCAATGCAAAATTGCTCCGTGCAAAGCTGACAGCTATTCCCCCGACGATATCCAGCTGGAAGTTCGTAAGCAAAGGATTTCCTCTAATGACAGTTACGAGTCTTGTGTGAATAAGCTGAAAAGTACTCCATATGTGCCCGCTAATAACTACATAGAAGAATTGGAGCGGATTGATAAACTGAATTGGATGTTCGAATACCCGGAAGACACCAAACGTACGCTTAATCTGCCCGATAAGGATGAGAAATTCAGAACGATATTAGAGCACATGCTGAAGGCTCTTGACCCCTCCATCATATCGGTGTCTATTTCGCGTGAAGTTAAGAAGGCCTATGTAATCCGTCTTCGTGATCGAGACCTCGTATTGCAAGATGGTGTGCTATTCACCACATCTGTTCTTTCTAGCGGCACCAAAGCGGGGGTCGAGGTAGCCCAAGTTATTTCCTCCCTGATGCAGGGACAGGTGCGCTTCTGTTACTGCGATGAAAAATTTTCCTACATTCACAGTGATGTAGAAAAAGCAACGCTGTCCCTTATGATCGAATTGTTGCGTCCGAATGGTCAATTGTTCTTTACATCTCATAACGCAGATATTCTTGACATGAATCTGCCGAAGCACTCTTTTACTTTCCTTCGCAAGGATGCCTCTAATACCGAGCGCCCTATTGAGAGCATTGATGCCTCCTCGTTGATTAAACGAAACACAGACTCCTTAAAAAATGCGGTTGAGAATGATCTGTTCTCCTGCGCCCCTGCCGTGGATCTCATCTATGCGATTGCTGATCTGTAAAGCGGGAGGTGGCAGCCATGAGAAAAAACATCATCCAGTATTATGTTGAGGGTGAGGACGACAAGAAGGTCATTGACACGTTAAAAACTGAGATGGGGCTCATCAAGCCCGGAAAAGTGCAAGTGTTGAATGTTGTGACAGAAGAAATAACCGATCTTCGGCTTAGGGCGCTCTCCCCTGGAACAACCGTGGTTCTTGTTTTTGATGTGGATGCAGGTAGCGTTGACATCCTCAACAGGAATGTTACGAAATTGAATTCGTGCAGTGTTGTTGCAAATGTTGTTACAATCCCCCAGGTTGCCAATCTGGAGGAAGAAATCCTGCGCAGTTGTGACATCGGAAGAATTGAAGACCTCCTGAACAGCAAATCTAGGCGCGACTTTAAATCCGACCTTCTTCGTGTAACAAATCTTGCGGCCAAGCTTAAGGAACATCACTTCAACTTCGACCAATTCTGGACAGCTGCTCCTACACCGTCTTACCAGTCAATCCCAAACCAGTCATCACAGATAAAGATTAAAATCAAATGATAGCTAACGGTGCTGTGTACCCCGAATTTTGACGCTTTGGGTAAATTGGATGCTTTGAAATGTGAAATAATCGTAACGTAAAATCTTTTCTGTGCTGTGGGACTTCAATTCCTTTTCTGCGGAATTGAAGTCCCACATTTTTTGTGGGTGTGAATTCGTACAAACTTCATGTCAAATTTGAAACTTTGAAGGGCGATAAAGAAACGAAAGTACACCCGATAACCAAATGCATGAAAGTCACTAAAAAGCCTGTGCTTCTTGTCACACAAGGATGTACGGCATTTGGTGAATGGGCAGATATTTGGTTCTCCCGCCGCCGAAAAAACATCTCGCTAACAACACAGGATGGCTACCGATATACGCTGAGACGATTAAAGGTGCAGTTTGGAGAACGTCTACTGTCCTCAGTCAAGCCGTTGGAAATCGAAAGTCTCCTCCTTTTGCTGCATGAGCAAAATCCTATCTATAAAGTGTGTTAGTTTGATGCATGTCAAATACCATTGCCTGCTTTTATCCATTCTTTTTGTCAGCAATTTCTGAATATAAAATATCTTGATTTAGGTGACGTGGCTCTACATGTATCATATTATTTTGGACCCATGTAGCATACAGGCTCCCGCTAGTAAATTACCATCGTTGCCGCTGTTATTACCAACGCAGTTATTACTTCGTCCAAACAACTGGCTCCTTATGAACAATTATATCATAAATGCGGGCGGTATTTAAAAGAAATTTTTCTGCAAGTTCCTTAAAATAGCCAAAATTAATTTTTAGCTTGCCTCCGCATTGCATCAACTGCATCATCAAGTGTTGAGGGAACAGCATCTTTAGACCATTGTGTCCAAAATTTTACAGTATCACTTCTAGGCTTATTGCTAGGCTCAGAAACCATAATGCGGCTGGGGAGCAGACTTGCGTCACCAACAACAAGGGCCTCTCCGACATCAAGAACAGGGAGTAGATCGGCAAAATTGCCTAAACTATCAGGTAATAGTTTTTTTATAATAGCTTGATCTTCAACATTGGTTAATCTCATGGCAATAAAATTACCGCTCTGACTCAGAATTGTTCGACTTACTTCAGAAGGCCGCTGGGTAACAACAATGAGACCCACTCCGTATTTTCTTCCTTCTTTAGCAATTCGCTCAAAATTGTCAACGCTGGCTTGATCGGAAGACTTTTGCACATTTTGCGGCAAGTATAGATGCGCCTCGTCACAAAAAATTGCAATAGGGTGAATTTTGTCTCTGTCGGTCCATTGCTGTACCGTAAATATAAGCCGAGCAACCAATGAGATGATGAGTGGCAGAATATCTGATGGTACTTCAGAAAAATCAATTACTTTTACGCCACCGCCATCACTTGCGGGTAAAAGAATAGTTTTACATAGTTCGTTTAAATATTCATACTTGAGAAGAGTTTCATCAGTAGAAAACATGAAATTGAGACGCTTGTCTCTAATCTTGGCATCAAGGCGCTGAACAAATCTGGTTAGTTTACCAAAGTAATCTCCATGCTTTGTAGTATTGGCACGTGCACCTGCAACCTCCTCAATATCAAGTGCTTGCAGTTCTAAAATAAGTTTTTCCATGGAGAAAGGAATGGGGCTGTCTACTGTTATAGTTTCAGCCAGAGTGTCCTGTCCAATTTCGTGAAGTAATTCCTGCTTTCCTTTTACGACATACTTATTAAACAGCATGGCCTGATTCGGTGCATTGCTATCGCTTCGATCAAGCACTAACGAAAGCATCTCATCATAGGAGAGTAACCAATACGGAAGAAATAAAATATTATTTCCAGCTCTGTCAGTGGGACCAGCAACACGATAATGTTTGATGTTTGGGTGAGCCAACGTCGAATATTCTCCATGAACGTCAAAGATAACTGCGTTGGCAGAAGGGAGGACGGCTATTTGCTCTGCCAAGACAGCGACGGTATATGATTTGCCGGAGCCTGTGCTACCAGTTATTACGGCGTGGCGCTGAAAAAGCTTATTCCCATCAATCCAAGCTTTAGCTTCATCGCTGATTGCATAGGAGCCAATGCACAAGGGATATTGAGCGTCAGCGCCTTCCTGGGAAATAACGGACATGAACGTAGTCAACATTTCCTCTTTCATTATGTAGCAGTCGGCATCAATTTCGGGAACGGATTCCAAGGTGCGCTTGAATACGTTACTGCGGATTCCCAATCGGTCAATTAGTGTTCCAATCAGAGTGACCTTAACAATATCCGAGGAAGAAATATCTTCTCCTTCGGCAATATCCTCAATGTCACCATATTTACGCATAATTTTTGTAACCAAGCCAATTAGACACTGTCCAACTTTAGGAGATCGAACAACAATTAAATGGTTTACCTGTAATTTTGAAAGCAACTCAGAAACTGTTACGGAGATAACGATACTTGCGGTATCTACGGATTGTACGGTGCCAAAGGGCTGTTCATTATCCAGATTAAAGATAGCCATAAGTCCTCCTAAGAGATGATATTCATGAAACCATCAATTGACCAGTATTTTTCAGTGGTATAAACATACTCACCATTTACAATAAATTCAGTCTTATGTACCTTATCAGTTGCTTCTTGAATAATAACATAGTTATTACTAGAATTCCGAAGCAAGGATGCTGCTGAGTCTGAAATGGACTTTGTTACAACGATTACAGGCTTTCCTAATTTGATTTCTTCGAGCATGTTTGCCTGAATTTGCTCATCATTGAAGCCATATCCAATACACAGAAAACCAGTGGCAGCTTTAATGAAATTGTCGGCTTGATGTAAAAAATCGCGATGGACGCCTTGAAGAACGGTACGATATTTATTTGATCCAGGAGGAACTATATCTGGGACAAAACCAGCAGGAACAGTTACCTGCATAGGTATTGAGCAAACGGTTCCGTTGGAATCTTTAAAGTAATCCAAAGAACCATGTACCTTGAGTAAATTAACAATATTTTGTGTTTTGGGCGAAAAAGAAGATGTCCATCTGCTATAGTGTCCACAAAAACGATCATCAATTTCTAATTTTGCTTGGTCACATGCATATTCAATTAAGCGATCATAATTTGTAGTAATGATGTTTATATTGCGTTTGCTGGATTGTGCAAGAGTACGGAATAATTTCGATAAAGGAATTGTTTCCCCAGTCAATAACAACTTATAGAAACATTGCAGATCAAATTCCGTAATAAACTTCCATGTGACAGTTGTAATATCCTTAATTAGGTTTTCACTGGGTTCGGGAGTGACCTTAGTAAGTGCCGACTCAAGGTCAATGCCATCGTCCAATCGGGACGAGATTACAACCCAGGAGGCATCAGAAACATACTTTGCGCATAATTCTTTCTGGAGATAACATGCCAATCGAGGCATACCTGGGATACCATGAGGAATAGAGGCACCAGTGCCTGCTAAAATAACAGGTACATCACCTACTATTTTCTGAATCTTTTTGAAGGTAGTATCAATCGTCATATTGCAGCCTCCGTGTGGCATTAATGCCTTAAAAAATAGCGTAGGAATATATACAGACCAATTGATCCAGCAAATGATAATAAGGAATTATCCTTTATTAACTACACATATTTTACACCTTATTTGTTTAAAATGCAACATTTTCTATAAACAAATCAATTATTTTTACACTTAATCCCTCGGTTTCCATGTGATATCATGTGATATAATGTTTTCCTAAACTAAGGAAAGGACACATCTTATGAAAGAAGAAAAGCTGGGAATACTATTGACCTCCTACATGTGCCATTGCCAGTTCGAAAAAGCACTCAACACGCATACACTCAAGGCATATAGGAGGGATATTAACCAATTTATACGTTTTTCCTCGTCGCAGGCAGATCCATTCTCCAAAGAAAATATTCAGGCTTATATAGCATGGCTCCATACTGACTATGCAGTGAGAAGCGTGAAACGTAAAATGGCAAGCCTGAAAGCATTTTTTACCTACCTTACATTTGAAGGAGAACTTGCTGACGACCCTTTTTCACATATGCGGATCAAGCTCCGTGAACCATCCCTACTCCCAAGGACTATCCCTTTAGCGACTATCGACCAGCTTTTAAGGCATGTTTACAGCCTTCAGTCGATCTACAACAAGAGAACCTATGCTTATCGTGTAGTTGTCCGAGATGTTGCAGTTCTAGAACTCTTGTTCGCGACAGGCATTCGGATATCTGAATTGTGTTCCCTGCAGCCCGATGATGTTGGGCTGCAAGAAGGTTCTATTAAAATATACGGAAAAGGTGCCAAAGAACGGCTGATCCAAATTGGACACCAAAACGTTCTTCATGCGTTGCGCAACTACACGCACTACTGGAGTGCCGATATCCAAACCGTAAACCATTTCTTTCTAAATCGGCTCGGCAATCCTCTGTCTGATCAGTCTGTTCGCTGTATGATAAAGAAATACTGCAACCAGTCCGGTATTTCTCTTCATATCACACCACATATGTTTCGCCATTCATTTGCCACATTTTTGTTGGAAGAAGACGTTGATTTGCGTTATATTCAGCAGCTTCTCGGACACAGTTCCGTCACAACGACGCAGATTTACACACATGTGACGCTTAAAAAGCAGCGCGACATCCTCACTTACAGGCATCCACGTAACAGGCTGTCCGCTTCCGGTAGATAGTTTCTTTCGGGACGGCTCCTCACGGAGCCGTCCCGTGCAGGATTACTCGCACAGTATTTCCTTCAGCTTCTTCAATACAGCTTTCTTCCTCTTATGGGCAGCTTGTTGCGAAATCCCATTTATCTTACTGTATTCCAGCTCGGATATCGGTTCTTGGGTTAAGAAAAACTGGCGGATTATGTTCTGGTCATCATCCGTCAGTTGCGCAACAGCCTGAATCAAGCGTTCAATCTCGGAGCGCATAATCAAATCTCCTTCAATATCAATGTTCGTATCAGGAAGTACGTTCTCTCCCTCTATCGTTTCTCCATCTTCCGTCATTGCTATATATGAAATAATGGAGTATCCACTCTCCCGTTGCCTGCGGTTCTTGTATAGATTACTTTCCCGCTCTCTTTTCCACACCGGATATTCATCTTCGGAGCATTCGTAAAACAGGGCATCGCCTTCTTCAAATGTAGCATCCAGCTGAAGGAACCTGTTTTTGCGCTTTCGTCCCGTATCGGTTTTTAAGAACTGCGCAAATTGGTGGGCGTTCATTTCTATCCAGTTATCTTCCGCAGCCGGAAGACGTTCATCTTTCTTTACTAAGTAAATTCTTTTCATCTGTAATCTCCTTTGATTTTTTTGATTTGGGTCAAAAAATCGGAGATTACGGATATTTTGCTTTATAGGCTAGCCACTGCCATTTAACAAAGTGACATGTCAATGCTCGTTACTGATGAGCCTATTAAAGGACATATTGGCTAAGCCCATTTTGAGCAATGTATGCCGTCGCCGTCAGGTTGCAATTCGCTTTTCTTTCTTCCATGCGTTCTCTCCATCACCTTGGAATAAAATCTCTCAAACCAAGTCCTTGAGATTACCCCTGAAAGCAGAAATAAGCCTGCATTACCAACTCACTGAATTGGGAATGCAGGCTCACTTTTTAGAATCTCTTCAATTTATGTGGTTTTGTCGAACCGTTGTCAAACAATCAGCGCAAACACACGCAATAGTGTACCAAAATACAGATCAGCTCTGAAACGACCGCTATGACATCAAAACCGCCATTTACGGCAGCGATGGCCATGATGCCGCACATAATCATTGCGTCCATGATCAGGATTCTTAGCGGAATGATCTTCTTTACATCATAAATCGTTAGCCCCGCCATCAGAAGCGTCTCCCATTCTCCGCTGGTACTTTGCCTTTCCTGAAGGAGCTTTTCCCGTGTCAGAATGGCGGAACAGGCGACGAATACAGCGCTTACCAAAAATGTCTGCCATGTTTGCTGCTCCAGAAGGTTCCATGCAAGGCTTGTATCCGTATCTACACTTGCGGATAGCCGCTGTTTCCGCAGACTTGCCGCTGCTTTCTCCACAACGCCTTTGTTCACAAGCCGAAGCGCGATGGTTGTTCCTGTAAATTGCGCGCCAAACAGCTTTCGTGCTACTTCGTAGCCCATATAGATTTGGGGCGTTTCCGATTCGTCCTGATAAATCCCACAAATCTGCGCTTTTGTCTCCACATCTTCGCTTTTCAGCAGGATTTCTTCCTGAACAGCCATTGGGAGGTCGCTGCCTTTTTCGGAAAACAGTTTTGCCGCTGCCTCGTTCAGAACAAGGTATGGCATATTGGTACTATCCGTAAAGAGAGCGCCATCTGTCAGGTTTACATCCAGATAGGCACTGTACACGGCATCAATCTGACAGCTCACGGTTTTTTCTCCATATGTCAGCTGGCAATTCATTTGCAGGATTGGACTGACCCGCTCTACACCAACAATTTGCGACAAAGTATCCAAATTGATCTCTGTGCTGTTTGTGGAAGCAATCAGCTCAAAAGGTGTTCGCTTCTCTGTATAGAGCTGCC
>ULXI01060667.1_pt1 | contig 30323 bp, 20 predicted proteins | sample 1961181 | NCBI WGS metagenome assembly ULXI01 (sample SAMEA4835835, study PRJEB28245) | human gut metagenome | biome: gut microbiome; material: fecal sample | place: Denmark | collected 2008 | reverse complement strand
GGGTTTGTGCACCACTCTTTGTAAGCCTCCATGTAACTCATGCTTTTTCCTCTTTTCTTTAATCTTTAATCCACTGTGCCCAATTCTTCCGGTACTCTTCCGGCGTCATATTCTCATTCTCCCGGAACAGCTGGTAAAATAAATCTTCATTGCCAATTCCGGATTCTGTAATTACTTCACTCATCGGCTGAATCGTAAAACGCAGTAATTCTTTTGCCGCATTAAACCTGCGATTCAAAATATAGTCCCGCACACTGATACCATAACTACCGGCAAACTTCTGCTCCATCAGACTCTGCTCCATGCCAAAGCGCTCCGTCAGCAACGCATAGATACCAGATTCCGTATAGTTCGCATTAATAAACTCGCGAACCTCCTCCATGGTATCTTTGCCGGTCGTCTCCTGCAGACATCCCGTAACCAGCTGCGTCAACATACTGTGAATTGCCAGTTCGGACACATTGTCCTTTACACCGTCAAGAATCTTCCCAATCAGCTCTGCGACATCCGCTTTCTCGCTCGCCTTAAAGACAGGCACCGCATTTTTTTTATGAAACAACTCATAGAACTCCGCTGCACAGTTTCCGTTAAAATGAACCCAGGCCAGCTTCCACGGCTCATCCTCGCTGCTGACATGTTCAAAGGTCTTGTGACAGTCGATCCACACACACTCACCCTTATGCAGTTCGATCGTCTGTCCTTCCGTGGAAATACTTCCCTTTCCTGCAACCACTTCAAAAATCAGATAAGAATCCAGATTCTCCCGCCTGCACACATGCGGTACGAGACTTTCCAGTCTTCCTACCTCCTGCACATAGAGCAGATGATTTTTGGCAAACATTCCGGGGGTGTGAAGCATACGGTCTGACTTTGTAACCCCTTCCGAAGAAAACATCTTTTCCATTCGCTCAATCTCCTCCATCACTCTATACTCTCTCCCGCCAGTAATCCAGTGTCTCCTGAATCGTCTGCTCTAACGGAATCTGCGGTTTCCAGCCTGTCGCCGCGTTTAACTTTGTAATATCTGCTTCAATAATCGGAACATCCACCGGCCGGATCTTATTCGGGTCAATCTCCACCCGAATCTCCCTCGGAGAAAATGAAATAATCAGATCCAGAATCTCCCGGATCTCATGGGCATGTCCGCTGCCGACATTGTAAGTCTCTCCCGGGGTTCCTTTCTGCACCAGAAGTGCATACGCACGCACAACGTCACGCACATCCGTAAAATCCCGCTTTGCCGCCAGATTTCCGACATACATGACCGGTTCTTTCTTTCCCGCCTCGATCTCTGCTACCTGCTTGCAGAAATCTGAAATCACAAAGATTGGTGCCTGACACGGTCCGATGTGGTTGAATGCCCGGACCATCATCAGCTGCATATCATACGCCTGCGTATAGATGCTGGCAATCATATTCTGGCATACCTTTGTTGCCGCATAGATATTGCCCGGACGAAGGTAATTGTCCTCCTTGATCGGCGTCTCCCCTTCCCGGATATGCCCGTACTCTTCACCGGATCCGATCAGAAGCACCCGCGGTTTGTAAAAAAGCTCACGCACCGCATCCATCAGGTTCACACTTCCCTTGACATTGATGTCAATCGTAAGCCCCGGATTCTTCCATGCCACACTCACGGAACTCTGTGCCGCCAGATGAAAAATGTAATCCGGACGCACCTCGTACAGCAGCGCAACAATCTCATCCTTATTCAAAATATTCAGGTCGTGGATTGCCACCCCGGGTATCTCCAGCTGTTCATGCGTCAGTTTTGTCGCATGGACTTCCATTCCATGATTATTCTTTAACTCACGTGCCAGATAACTTCCTACGAAGCCTGCCGCACCTACAATCAATGCTTTGCTCATATTGTCATTCCCTTTTATTTATAAATGATAACTTTCTACCATATTTGCAAATTCCTGTGAATTTGCAAACCCCCAGAATACCTGTGTCCTGTCCATCATACCAGAGTTCAGTGCATTTGTCCAATCGCTTATTCCCGCATCATCTCCCTCTCTGTCAAAGCATCCGCGGTACAGCATTTTTACATATTCGGTATTCGACAAATTCTTGTTACTGCACTCTGTGGAAAAGACAAATCCATAGGCAATCTCCTGCATGGACTGCGTATGATGGTTGATTGCTTCACACCAGTGATTCAAACCGTCTGTATCATAATTCCTGCTTAAAAACTGTGTATAATTTCTGGCAACGAAACATGTAACGTTATAGTTCTGGTCGCGCTCTTCCGTCAATGAGACATCGCCCTTCTGGATCTCATACGTATTGCACAGCTGCTGGAATTCCTCTGAATTGATAAACTGGCGGAACACATAAAGTCTGGAGGCTCCGTTTTCCAATGTCTTGACCCAGCCCGCTTTTCCATCCGTATCCGATGCACGCCCCATCAGGCTCAGATACAGATGCTCCACATAATCTGCATTGTTATAATTATGATTCTGAAACTCCTCGCTGAACAAAAATCCGTATGCCACTTCCGCACCCGTTCTGCCGTTTGTCAGCTCCTGCGCCCAATAATCCAGTTCGCTCTGTTCTGCCGATCTGCCGAGTGCATTTTCATATAAAAGTGATGCAAACCGCTGCTTGCCGGTCAGCGTCGTTCCCGTGTTGCCGCTGTTTCCGTTGTCCGTGCCTGTGTTTCCGCCATTGTTACTGTCATTCGATCCGCTGCCTCCGCCTGTATTTCCGCCATTGTTACCGTCATTCGATCCGCTGCCTCCGCTGTTTCCATTGTCTCCGCCGTTGTTTTCCGGTGTTTTTACGGTTACGCTGCAGGTCAGCTTCTGATTGTCATAAGACGCACTCAGCGTTGCATTCGTCCAGCTCTCACTGGAAAGTTCATACGCCACAAGACGGTAAATCACATTTGCAACGCTCTCCGGCAGATCACTGTTCACCGCAAGTGTAAAGCCGGTCTCCCCTGCTGCAATTTTCTGACGGATCTTCTCAGCAAATGGATCCGACCACTGATGGATCTCCCCGGTCTTAATAAAATAATTCTCTTCCAGAGAGTTGCACTCATATCCTTCTACCGGCTGTGTATGGTCACTGTGTACCAGCTTCATGATATCGTCATTCAATCCAAAATACAGATGCTCATAAAACGTTCCTTTGTAAGACGCTCCCATATCATCCCAGGTGCTGTCAATCTGATACCACTTTCCATCCAGCTGCGCCGCTGTCCACACATGTCCGTTTCCGGCGATCCGTCCCGTTGGAATACCGACCTTATTCAAAAGCATCACATAGGCTCTGTGATATGACTCACAGGTTCCCTTTCCGCGCGCCAGAACGCCCTCTGCCGCACAATAGCTGTACGTATAGTCGTAATCCGCGTGATCTAAAATCCAGTCATGCAGCCAGACCGCCTTATCGAAATCGGTCGAGCAGCTCTTCTCACATTCGCCCGCAACATTTGCCACGAGTTCTTCCACCGATGGATAATCCGGATCGTTAATTACGATGGGGTACTCCAACAGCCCTGTCGTCTTGGTCTGGTATGGTGTCGATCCCATATCCATGACACCAAACCGGATATAATACGTACCTGACGCATAAAAGGTGAATTTGAACTCATCGCTATCTCCGTAGACACTGTTTGACCCATAGCTGATATCATAGACAAAATTCTGCTGCGCATCCGTCAGCGAAGCAATCCGGTATTTGTAAGTACCGCTCCCGCCGGTCGCCAGAAGCTTAAATGTCACCTCTTCCCCGCACTTGATGTCTGATGGATACGATACCGTTAAATTCAGCGTGTCTGCCGCTTTTAATTCCTCAGATACCACTTCCTCTGCCATTACCGGCATACGGTTTCCGAGTGCCAGCACCATAGCGCACAATACTGTGCCAATTATCATTCTTATTTTTCTCATTTTGTACCTCAAAAGGGAATTCCGCCCGGAATTCCCCCCTTTCTTTTTTTATTGTTTACCAGTCTCCAAGAAAATTCTGACAATAATTCGTACCGTAAGCTCCCCCTGCCGCATAGCCGGTCGCAAGATAGTCATACGACTCACTTAAAATATTGGCTCTGTGTCCCGTAGAATTCATCCAGCCATCCACCACAGCAGATGCTCCGTAATATCCTGCCGCAATATTTTCTCCAGCAGCACGGTAATCCAGCCCCGCCTCATCATATAGTGAAAAGCAGTTTGACCCATTCGGGCGTGTGTGCGAAAAATAGTTCACAATCTCCCCGGCACGTACCTGTGCCACCTGCTCCCACAAATCCTCTCTTGTCATAAGCTTTTCCAGACCATTATTCTGACGCTGCTCGTTGCAAAGCGCCAGAATCTGCACATTCATCTGCCAAGCATCCGTAGCATCCGGTGTCTCAATCGCATTTCCAATATTGATTCCTGACGCAGCGCAACGCCTTAAAAACTCTGTGCTGAATAAAAATCCATTAAATACATACTCTCTGGTGTTCGTATAGTTAAGCTTGTCCACCCAGTCTGTAAGACCAGCATCATCCGGATCACGATCCATCATCGTGTGATACAGCATCGTTGCAAACTCTGTGTTAGACGTATGCTTCTGCTTATATTCTGTGCTGAATATAAAACCATACGCCACCTGGCTGCCCTCGGCACCGTTAGCAAGCTGTTCGCTCCAGTCTGCAAGCCCTGTCTCATCCGGCTCGCGTTCCAGACAGATGCGGTACAATCTGGTCACGAAGTCTGTGATCGTATCATTGTCCGCACCGCACCAAAAGCAGTTGTCAAGAATCGGAATACTGATATCACTCCAGTCCCCACTTCCACTTTCAATTCCATAGGAAGTACAAAGCGCAGAAAATTCTTCCGAATTCACAAAGCCGGTCATGACCGCTCCTCTGGTCTGCCCTTCTGCCAGACGATTCATCCAGTCCGCCTTTCCGGCTTCATCTGCCGTGCGTCCGAAAAACGCCTGATACATGGCGTCCACATAGCAGCTGTTGCAGAGGTTCATATTGCGGAATTCCGTACTGAACACAAATCCGTACGCCACATCAGCGCCTCTCGCCTCTCCGGTCTGCAGACGGTTCACCCAGTCCGCTCTGCCTTCCTCATCCGCCTCACGGCCAAGGCATACCTGATACATCCGGTCAACAAATGCCGTGACATTGTCCTCCGCCTGCACCGGAACGGTCTTCTCTGTCAGAAGACCTGCCCCCATAATTACCGCAAAAGCAATCATAAAAATTACCATTGCTCTTAAAAGTTTTTTCATTCGGTTCCTCCAATACCATATTTGTATTTAAAGTCCATAGCTGGCAACCATATTGGCAAATTCCTGTGAGTTTGCAAAGCCCCAGAATACAGTCTCTCTGGAAGTACCATTATTCATCTGGTTCACCCAGTCGTTCAAACCTGCCTCATCGTATTCACGTCCAAAAATACCTCGATAAAGCATCTTGACATAATCACTGTTTGACAGATTCATGTTAATGCACTCCTGAGAAAACACAAATCCATATGCCACATTTCCCATTCCATATCCACTGTTAATGCGTCCGCTCCAGTCATTTAAACCATCCACATCATAGTTACGTCCTAAAAACTCGGTATAATTTCTTGCGACAAAACGTGTCACATTGTAATTCTGATCCCGATTCTCGTTCAATGTGACTGTCCCTCTCTGAATCTCATAGGTATTACAGAGATTTCCAAACTCCGCAGAGTCCGTAAACTGCCGGAATACATACAGTCTGGACACGCCATTCGTCAGATGTGTTACCCAGTCTGCTTTTCCATCTGCATCCGATGCACGTCCCATCAGGCTTAAATACAGATGCTCGACATAATCCGCATCACTGTAATTCTTATTCTGGAACTCCTGACTGAAGATAAAACCGTAGGCAACCTCAGCACCGGTACTTCCATTCTCAAGCCGCCCTACCCAGTAATCAATTTCAGACTGTGTGGCAGTGCGATCCAGCACATACTGGTACAACAGTTTTACAAACGGCGCCGCCTTGTGCTGCGTTGTTGTGTCCGTCGTATCCGATGTATCTGTCGTTCCTGTCGTTGCCGTCACACTCTTGCTTGCCACATTACTGTCCCAGTAGGTATCGCATACTGCCACCGCCTTGACCGTGCAGCTTCCGCTCAATGTAAATGTCGACGAATATTTCTCCGATCTCGTGTAAGCCGGCGTCGGTGTATCTCCGTTGATTGTGTAATAGATGATCGCATTCGGCGTACTGCTCGTTATCGTCACATAATTGACATTGTTGTTCGCCGTAACCGAAATCTGTGGCTGTGCGGTCTGCTGTGTGATCGTCGGCAGGGTTCCCGGATCGGAGTACGTCGCTCCGCTGTCCAAGGTACAAGCCGGAAGATACTCACTCCAGTAGGATTCTTCTGCGTGGGAGCTTGCATAGCTTGCCAGATCCGCATCATATACGGCGTCGCTCCGCTCAAAATATTCATAGTCGATGGTGCTCTGATCCGCCCAGGTACAGTCTACATTGTACCAGGAGTCGTTGATACGCACCTTATTCCACTCATGGTCATCACTTGTCACCGCAATACAGTCAACACCCACACCGTTGCACATCATCTCAAACGCCTGCGCATATCCAGCGCAGACGGTCTTATCCATGCAGAATACGCTGTATACCGACTGTGTGTATGCCGTATCTTCATTAAACGAGTTGCCATAAATATCCGTATTATAATCCACTTTCTGCACAATGAGATCGTGAATCATTTTTACTTTTTCCGCCTCAGAGCTAAGTGAATTGACCGTATTTTTCCAGGTATCCACCTGATTCTTCACACTCTGTGTTGCAGTGCTTCTCGCCGTACCATTCTGAAAGGCAGAATAGACACCGAATGCCGCATACCATCCGCTGCTGCTGCCTCCCTGATACAAAGACACGTTGATAAAATAATACTGCGGATTCATGTAACGGAACATATATGCCACATACGTAATTCTGTTTGAATTCAGGCTTCCGCAGGATACATACGGTATATGACCATCCGTCAGATTATCCGTACCAAGAAGCACCTGTCTGCAGGATGCATCCAGTCCATCCCAGAATTTGCGCTCTTCCGTCGAAAGCATATTATACACGTAATTGGACGAATAAGCATCCCACGCTGCTGCATATACACTGGAACTCTTGCTGCTGTCTGCCTCTGTTTCGTCTAAAACATCATCTTCTGCAATGGTTCCGACATTGATCACGTTAAGATCCATCAAGCCGGTCGGATGTACAAGCTCCTCTGCGGCCGCTTCTGTCCCACTCTCTGTTGTGTCGGCAGCTGCCGCTTTCACAGGCTCCGCAGTCTCTGTACTTTCCGTGGATTCCGTATTTTCAGCGTTCTCCATACTCTCTGTTGTAACTGTGTCTTCAGCCGTTTCTTCGGCTGTCTGTGTAGAAACAGCTGTCTGTTCTGTTTCCACCTCCGTCACGTTGTCTGCAACTTCTGCAGCAGATGTCTGTATCGGTATTCCCATACTTCCGATTACCATACACCCCAGCATCAGAACTGCCAAAATTCTTTTTTTCATATCCTAGACTCCTCCACTACTTTTTACAAACCATAGCTTGCAATGATATTTCCAAACTCCTGTGAATTTGCAAATCCCCAGTATACCTCTTCTCTGGATGTTCCCCGCTCCAGACGGCTGACCCAGTCTGCCTTTCCAGTTTCTTCAGAAGCTCTGCCCAGGCACAGGTTGTAAAGCATTTCTGTATAATCGGCATTATTTCGATTCTGGTTTTCAGATTCCTGTGAAAATACAAATCCGTACGCCACATCCTTCGGCGACTGTACCCCCGAAAGAATGATGGAACACCAGTAATTGATGCCGTCCGTCTCTCCTGTTCTTCCAAGCGCCTTCTCATAGCATCGGTTGACATACTGTGTCACCTTGATATTTTTATCTCTTGCCTCTGTAATCTGCGCCTGTCCCGGTGTGATTCCATAGCTGGAGCAGATATTTCCAAACTCTGTCGATCCCGCAAATCCATTGATAATATAAACATAGGAAACACCATCATTTAAATCTGCAAGCCAGGTGTTCTTCCCGATTTCATCCGAATTTCGATCCAGCATGGCAGCATAGAGAATATCCACAAATTCTCCATCGGATTTACGCATATTTGAAAACTCCTGACTCATGACCAGATCTTTTACAATCTCCGCTCCGCCATTTCCACCGAGCAGTTTGCCTGTCCATGTATTCAATCCGGATACATCCGCATCCCTGCCAAGAATCTTGCGGTAGCAGCGCATCACGTACGCCGTTGCATTGTAATTCTGATCCCGGTTCTCCGTCAGACGCACGGTTCCAGGTGAAAACATATAATAGGAGCACACTGTCGCAAACTCTGCCGATTCGATTAACTGCTTTAACACATATTTCTGCGAGACTCCATTTGACAGGACTTCCGCCCAGTTGCTGACTTCAGAGTCCTGTGGGCTTCTTGCAAAAAGTGCTGCGTACAGTTTCTGTACATACACTTTATTCGTGTAATTCTTATTTTTAAATTCATCGCTGCCAATAATATCTACTGCAACATCAGCTGCTGTCATCGACTCCTCCGAAATCGCAGTGGCATACGCATTCATACCACTCGCATCCGGTGTACGCTCCAACAAATTTTCATACAGTCTGGTCACATATAACTGTGCATTCTGATAATTATCTCTTACATAGAAGAAATTGCAGTCCACATAACCGCTGATTCCGCTCACACCACCCTTGCTGCTGTACTGCCATGCATAATACTCACCTGCATACGTCGTCTGCGTTGTGTAATTGGCAAGCCAAATCTTATAATAATCATCAAGAATCTCACCTCTTATATAAGACTGCAGCATGGTCTTATTCGCATAAACCATCGGCGTATATCCGGCAGACTGCACCGTTGTGCAAAAAGAATTCACAACCGCTGTTGCTGTGTCAATATCTAGATTGGCATCCGCAAGCCGTCCGCTGTGATTGGAACCAAACTCATAATCTATGACCACCGGCAGTGTGATATTGTAACCGGAGATTCTGCTTAGAATATAGTTTGCCTCTTCCACAGCTTCTGCCTGCGTGGTTGCCTGTGAGAAAATATAGACACCGACTTTCAATCCGGCATTTAATGCCCCCTGAATATTTGCCTGATACTTAGAGTCATCAAACAGGCCTCCGTTCGACATCCCACGGTAACCCACGCGGATCATTGCATAATCAACCCCCGCGCTCTTAACTGCAGACCAGTTAATATCTCCATTGTGATAAGATACATCGATTCCATTTACAATTCGATAGCCATTATCATATCGCCCGTTATGTACATACGAACTTCCAGTATATCCACTGTATGTTGCTGAGGAACTTTTTATATTAAATGTGCTCTCCGGCTCCTCATTGCTCATGGAGGTACCCGCCTGCGGATCTTCTTCCAACGCTTCCTCTGCCACAGTGCCGGATGTCTTTAAGCGCCCTGTCTTCTCTACTGCTTCCGTCTCTTCGGTTTCTTCTGTCTCCCCGGTTCCCTCTGCCGCTTCGGTCTCCTCTGCCGCTTCGGTCTTCTCTGTCACTGTCGACTGACTCTCCAAGCCTTCTGCCACATCTTCCGTCTCTGTCTCTGTCGACGTCTGCGCTTCTGTTTCCGTCACAGATGCCGCTTCCGTTTCCTCCGATATATTTTCCGGATTTACTTCTTCTGTCACCATCTCCATTCCGTTTTCCGTAAGGTTCTGCGCCATCGCTGCCTGTCCTCCCGGTATTCCGGTTGTCAGAAGCGCTGCCGCCAGTATACACGCTAGTACTCTTTTCTTCATCTTGATCCTTCCTCTGTCTAAATAACATATTTCTACCAATTTTAATTATACACGTACCGTGGGCAACGTCAATTTACAAAATATGTATATTTCCTTAATTTTTCCGGATATTGTTTCACAATATCTGACAGATCGGTATGTGATAAAAAAAGCCCGCACTGTCCGATCGACAGTGCAGGCTTTTTATTTGCTTCATATCATATGCTATTATTTTTTATAATTGTTATTTTATTTATGCGTATTTTTGTTCCACCTGCGCAGAAAACTCTGTAATCCAGTATATGCCCCTCTGTAAGAGCAACATCCGCCACCGTCATCTCTTTCTTCTGTGGGTCCAACTGTAAATTTCCCAGCGGCACTGTATCACCATCCACAGCAATTTCCAGTGTTGCTGATGTACCGTCTAATATTTCATAATCAAGCACAAAATCATACGTACCGTTTTCCGTCGGGCACGCCGGTCCCCACATCACGCAGCCATCTGTACCATTTGTCACATAACTTCCTTTTTCAAACACTCCGTTCGCCACATTCATACCACTGGTAAATGGATAGTCCACACTTCTCTCTCCTGTAATACCTGCGGCAGCATCAATTGCGTTGTATTCGCACTTATAAATTGACACATTATCCAGACGCCGAATAAACGTATACTGACTCATTATATTCTCAGGAACTACTGCAGCATCATTCGGAACAACCAGAAGTGTACTCCCTGTATATTCTCCATTATCCTCATAATACAAATAGTCCCCCCAATGAGCATATTCTCCGGAATTATATATTTCCTTGTATACATGATTCATATCATATGTTCTCATTGCCCTTCCATATATTCGGATATTATCTCCCCAAAAATAAATCAAGTCCGCATCTTCTTCATTTACAACTGCATAGATTTCATTCAGCTGCCAGGAATCATTAGTTGTAAGAACATACGCGCTGTCAGAAACAATATTATCGCCGACAATTGCTAACAATAATCCGGCACATACGCATTGTGTATACACCAGTTTCGTATTGAGATTATATATATAATATGCCACCAGTAAAATCATTACTGCATATGTACTGATCAGATACCGTTCTTCAAAAATAGCAGAGCCATACTGTACATTAAACAAACCGAAGGTCAGGAAATTAAACCCGACAACATTTATCAGGAAATGTATTATTCCATGTTCCGTAGTAATATCTTTTATTATTTTCCTTACGGCAAACGCAATACTGAAAATTACAATAATAAAGATCAAAAGAGAAAATACTCGGCATAAACCTTTTGCAGAAAGCACACCTACGCCCGCATCCTCAACAGGGAGCACGCCTAAAAGTATCATAAATCCCTGAATCGTTGCGCCCATATTCGTCCATATCTTTGAAATCGGTGTCCATGTCCTTGATGTATCAATTGCAGATATATGTAATACATGTTTTGCAAACAATTTTCCCAGAAATATACATACTACACCCACATATCCATAGATTGCCTCCAGTTTTGCAAGAACCTTCCAATCATTTTTCAGAAACATATCTTCAACTTGAAATAATATGTACGGAAAAAGAATCACCACGATAATAAATATGCCACTTGACATTCCTGCCAACACACATAAAAAGAGATTCACAACGCCCTGCCAGCTAATCTTTCCACCTCTGTGAAGAATGCAGAACTCGCGGATTGTCAAAAGAACAATCAATACCCGCAGATTATAGAATGCTGGTCCAGAAAGCAAATCATTAAAATACCCCAAATCATTCAAGATAATAAAGCCGTTTGTTAAATATGGACAAATCAATAAATTAAAAGCAAATAAACGTGCCTTAAGATCTATATTCATACGCCTTAAAATATCGTTCATGCACCACAATATGCAGATAAGCGTTATCATATTAGCAATTCCATAAGAAGCCAACAATTTTCCGGTAATGCCATACAGCAGTGATGCCACCAGCATAGAGCTGTCCAAAAAAAGGCTTGTCTGATCAACCCATACATTACTATTGAAAGATTTTTCTTTCCACATCAATGCCGCTTTTAAATATGACCAGGAAGAGTCATCCGCCATATGATTTCCTAAAAGCTTCACATTAAAATAAGCAAGTATCAAAAACTGAACAAGGAATACCACTCCGAGAAGTATCTCCAGCGTCTTTTTTTCTTGTTTCAAATTCATTACACTATTTTTCACCTGTATTACTTTCTTTTTCACGCACTCTCTCCGCCTTATCCTCAATATTCATCTCTGGCATTCCTTGCCATGTTCTCAATACCGCTATTGTATCCGCCTTATCCACTTTTTACTGTATCTGTCTCAGCCTCTTACAATGCCGTACTTCTTACACAAAGTATTAAACTCTGCGCTTCCGACAAAGCCATCAAATACATCCACTCTGCTGTAGCCTTGGCTGTTCATTCGATTTACCCAATCTGCTTTCCCCCCTGCATCAGCATTTCTGTCAAAAAACGCACGATATAAATATTCCACGTAATCTTCATCACTCAAATTCTTATTAATAAATTCCTGCGAAAAGATAAATCCAAATGCCACAGAACCACCACTCTTTTCATGATTCCACAAACTGTTAGTCCAATCACTCAATCCACCGGCATCCGGGGTTCTATCCAGACAAATATTATAAAGTCTCGTCACAAATGCCGTCACACCATCCGTTGCACCGCAGATGCTACATGGTCCTTTTGGAACGGTTCCATACTGTGGAATTGAAATACCGTCCCCAAGAACGATTCCGTATTGCGTACATAATCCACTAAATTCTGCACTCTGTGAAAATCCATTAAAGACTTCCTCACGGGTTGTTCCTGTTTCCAGCCGGTTTACCCAGTCATTGAGACCACCTTCATCGTATTCACGCCCCATAAATGCACGATAAAGCTGTTTTACATAATCTGCGTTGCAGTAATTGTAATTCTTGAACTCTGCGCTGAAAACAAAGCCATATGCCACGCTTGCTCCTGTCGCCGCTCCAGATGAAAGCTTATTTACCCAGTCATTGAGACCGCCTTCATCCGGCTCACGGTTCAGACACACATTGTATAGTCGTGTCACAAATTGCTCTTTTGGATCTTCTGCGGTCTGATTACTGCTTTCCGGTACCGCTTCAACCGCATTTTTATTCACCCACATAACCGGGCGCACGCCGCCGATTACATTCGCTACAGCCATCCCATCATACCGGAGTGATCCCGTGTAATGCACATACATTGCATCATATGTAAACATTCCAGGTGTTCGTACCCACCAATACGAACTCTGTGTTGCAGTATTGCGAAGCGCCGAGTCTCCATTGCGGCTCAATGCGTACTCTGTACAATTTGCCATTCGCTTACCGTCTGTGTTCAAATAGCTGGAAGCTTCCGATGCACTGAGCAAAAAGATCTTATCCGTGGTCGCATTCCCCCCGGCGGTTCCAAATACAGAATTGCCCTCATTTGTTAATGTTGTATTGTAAATATTCCTCTTCTGAGTGTCATTAAATGCTGCATTTAAAAACGTTCCATTCAGCCACGATCGAATCGAACTATTCTCCCATGTAACCGCCGTCTGAAGGTTCGAATAATACCTTTGAAAATCGAGCACACTTTTGCTGATTACCAGTGCTTTATCCCCTTGAATATCCAGTACAGTCCATTCGATCGTTTCCGCACCATTTGAAGTGTTATTGTCCTGCTCGTAAGAACCATATTTAACCGTTCCACCCACATGAATATTTACCCGGTCAACCGTATCTGCCGGTGCGCTACCAGTTCCGCCATACGTAATGCTGGCACTTTTCAAAGCATCATTGTTGCTGCCAATTTGAAGTGCCTTCCACTGTGCCCTTGATCCGCCATAACTTACTGTCCCCAACGCTGCGCAGCGATAAAACGCGCTGTCCCCAATAAATGTAACTCCACTGCCAAGCGCAACATCCGTAATACAACCGCATCCTTCGAACGCATGTCCTTCAATCACGCCCTGCTTAACGTTTACCCTTCCAATCGGTGTCCACGCAAACGCTGCATTTCCAACATAAGATACGCTATCCGGAATTGCAATTTGTCCCAGATTGGTGCAACTGTCAAAAGCACTTGCACCTATACGGTTCAATCCGCTTGTTGGCAAATTTACTGTTCGTATATTACTGCACTGGTAAAACGCATAGTCTCCAATCCGCTGCACGCTTGCCGGTACCGTCACGCTTGTAATGCTCAGTGCATCTCCAAACGCATAATCGCTGATTGCCGTCACACCATCCGGAATCTGTAAATCTGTCAGCTCCACACCATTCAAATATAAACGTTTAGCACCGTAAAGCGGATTCGACAGATATCCGCCGAAGTCAATCCTGCACCATGCCGCCAGATCACTGATATAGACACCTGTCAGACCAGGGCAATTTTCAAATGCGCTGATTCCAAAACCAGTCACACCACTTCCGACCGTGACTGTACGAAGCGCTGTACAGCGTATAAAAGCAGATTCTCCTACAAATCCTGCCTTAATCGTAACCTGCTGCAAACCGGAACAATCGCAAAATGCGCCAAAGCCAATCGTAGAAATCGTTGCAGGTGTCGTCACACTTGTCAATGAACTGCATCCCCAAAACGCGCATGCACCAATCGTTGTAACACCCTCTGCAATATTTACTGTTGTGATTGCAGACTTATAGTTATACCATGGCATACACTGTGAGGAACTTGGCGTATCATATACCGGATAATCATACATTGCTCCGGTACCGCTGATAGTAAGCACACCGCTGCCATAGCTCCACGTCAGATTATCGCCACATTTACCGGATGTGGCATACTTCATTTTATTTGTTACTTCAATTTCTTCCAGTTCATCCACGCTTACCGTTTCATCCACTGCGCTCTTAGCATCCGCTGTTATTCCAGCATCATCTTCTGTTTCTTCTATTCTTTCTGTCTCAGATATTGCTTCTGACGATTCTGTCTGTTCTGTTACTGTCTCTGCTTTCTCTTCTGTGCTCTCTTTTTCTGTAGTCTCTGCCGCATTCGTTTCCGAGTCATCTTCCACTGTTACTTCCGTATTCTCCGCTGCATATACAACATTTTCAGGCAACATCACTCCGCAGGTAAGCAATATAGCCAGAAACCCTGCCACTACACGTCTCCTCATTTTCATTCCTCACTTTCCCCTGTTGAATAAAAAACTCTATTTAAGTCTCTTTAAGTTTTCTCTTGACATTACTATAACATTTTAACTCTCCCTTGTCTATTTTTTAAGCCACATTTAGAAACGCATATTATAACTGCAACCACCGCTGTTCATAGCAAAAAAGGGAGACAGATCATCCTCACTGTGATAGATCCGTCTCCCTTTCTCCTTATGTACCATCAAATATTTCTTATTTTAATCCATAGGATCTGACAATGCGGTCAAATTCTACGCTGTTAGCAAATCCATTAAATACCGTCTGACGGCTGGTACCTGACTGAAGCTTTGTCACCCAGTCATTCAGTCCCGTATCATCCGGCTCTCTATCCATCATAGTTTTATAGAGCATGGTAACAAATTCCTGATTACTCAGCTCTCTGTTTTCCATCTCCTGCGAAAAAACAAAGCCAGATGCTACCTGCGCAGGTGTCTGTGTCTTCTGCAGCAATTTTCCAGTCCAGCTATTCAGACCATCAACATCTGCCGAGCGATCAAGCGCAATCGTATATAACCGTCTGACAAACGCAGTAACCTGTGGATTCTTATCACGATTTTCATTCAATTCAACTGTTCCCTGCTGAATACCATACGCACTGCAAAGCTGGTTAAACTCTGCCGAATCTGTAAACTGCTTTAATACATACGCTCTTGACAAATCATTGTTCAGGACTTCCAGCCAATTGGCTTTTCCATCTGCATCTGCCTCACGGTCAAACATTGCCTGATAAAGAATATCTACATACTGTTCATTACTAACATTCTTGCTGATAAATTCCGGACTAAAGCAAAAATTCCATACGGTTGTTGCACCTGTCGTAGTTCCATTATACAGCTTATTGCTCCAATCATTTAGTCCGGTAGGATCTGCACTTCTCTGAAACACTTTTTCATAGAGGCGCTGCACAAACTGCCTGTCTAAGATTAATCTGTAATCCTCCAGCGTCACATTAAATAATTCCTTGTTATTTACTACATCCCCGTTCGTAGAATTATAAAACGACGTGCAGCTAATCGTGTATGTACCCGGTGTAAATTTGTTGACATCTAACGTATCCCAGCTATATGTAATGTCTGCTGTTCCCTTTGTCACATCAAAATCCGCATTTTTCCTTGCAACCATATTCGCTGCACTCTCTGCGTTCCCCTTAAAAATCTTAATCTCATAGCGTTCCATCTCATTGCCGAAAGTTCTGACATTAAACACCAGGTTTATCTTTGTATTATTAGAAAATACCGCATCATACATCGTTGGATCCGGATATATGGACGCATGTGCTCCTGCTGCTGTAAATCCTTCTTTCTCCACAGTCTGCTCACTTGATACCATTGTTAACTCGTCCACTTCCGGCTCTGCACCCAACACTGGTATCGTCAACGCAAGGCTTAACGCCACTGCCACCGCAAAACTTTTTACCAATTTGTTCACTTTCATACTTGTTTCCCCTTTCTGCCTGTCCCTATGTACCTTTCTATCCACAAGACTTATGCATGATCTAATTATAACTTTTCATACATTTACTTTGCAATCATCTATTACCAAAAAATTCTTAATTTTTCTTAAGCTTTTTCTCCACCTCAATATCCCATCTCTCTGGCATACCCTTTTTCACCAGATAAGCCTGCCCTGCCATTCTTGCCATCGGTGCATCCGACATGGAATCCGAATAAAAACAATCCACGGAATCCTTAAAAACCTTCTGAAAACGCGTTACCTTTTCTTCTCCGCGACAATTTTTCCCCGTAATTTTACCTGTGTGCTTATCCATGTCAGTTGCAAGTATATATTTTATACCAAGCCTGTCTGTAAATGCTGTAACCAAAAACTGCGGTGATGCCGAAATAATAACATCATTCTCCTGTTTTATATCCAAATACCAGCCTGCAATATTGTTTATTTCCCTTTCAGCGAACTCCTGCACATAGGAGCCAACATTTATGTAACGCAAAAAACAAAAATACCGTTCCTTCAGTTTTTCCTTTGTGATTTTTCCCATTTTGTATTGTACTATGGCTCCAAACTGTCTTGGGAAACATTTCAATAGCAGAAATGGATTCTTTGCTACTGCAAACTTATAAAATTCAATAGAACAATCTTTTTTATATATTGTCTTATCAAAATCAAATACGTTCATTTCTTCCTTTACCTCATGTATACCTGAAATATCTCCCTGCCTTCGCGCACATTATATCATCTTTTCTGCGCTGTTTTCTGCGCATCCGAAGTTCCGCAGGAACTTCTAATATGAATCCAACGGATTCATTATATCACATACATAAATAGGCATATCAGAATCACGTACAACAACACCAGCGCAATCAAATATTTATCAGAGAGCAATACATCCACCGGGTCACCATAAGAATCCGTTTCAATAATCATCTCATACTTCATCAAAATAGCTATAACAAGTGGAAGTGTCCATATCATTAAAGTACTTGCTGTAATTCCAGCACACCAGTACGCATAAAACACCAATCCCAACACCATACTGACCAGCATATAACGATTTAGCAGTTCATAGGTATAATACTTTAATACCGCTCTCGTTTCGGTTCCAAGTTCTGTGCTTTTTCTCCACTCATTTCTCCTTTTTCCCAACCCCATATACAGAGAAAACATCATAATCGTCAGTATCAGCCATTGCGATGGTACAACATTTGAAATTTGTGCTCCAAACAGCACCCGGATTACAAAACCACTCGCCAGAATCATAATATCTATAATCGGTCGATTTTTTAGTCCTGAGCTGTACGCTATATTCAAAACCAAATAAAGAATCAGGCAGACATTCGCACCACTTTTTATCCCATCCGCCAAATAAAGAAATAATTCGCTACACACACCTAGTACAACCGCAAAGACAACTGCTGCCGGAATGCTTACTTCCCCAGAAGCAATCGGTCGATACTTTTTCTTTTCATGCATTCGATCCTTTTCTACGTCGCAAATGTCATTTATAACATATATCAACGAAGCGCAAAGTGAAAATGCCAAAAAACCAAGGAACAATTTTCCCATAACATTCCCTTTAAATACACTGCCATTGAAAAATACAGGTAAAAAAATCAGTACATTTTTAACCCAATGTTGTGGTCTCATCAATTTTACATAACTTTTCATAATAATTCTCCCTATTCAACGCCATATGCCACCATTAGATTATGAAATTCCACACTTCCTGCGAAACCACGGAACACCTGCTCTCTGCTGACTCCGGCATTCAACTGCCCAACCCAGTCTTCCAATCCCGTTTGGTCATATTCCCGATTTAAAAAGGTTTGATACATAATCTTCACAAACTCCTCATTTGATGTATTGCGATTTGTAAACTCTGAAGAAAACACAAAGCCATAAGCCACATTCTCTGCCGTATCTGCTCTTGTCAGGATAACTCTGCACCAGTTCTCCATTCCATCCTCGTCTCCCTGACGCTCCAATAACTTCACATACAACCGGTTTACAAATGATGTTACCCCTTCATTCTGATCCCGGTATCTGCCAAGAGAAATCGTTCCCTGTCTTACACCATATTGTCCACATACATTTGCAAACTCCTGTGAATCAGCAAATCCGCGATAAACATACTCTCTGCTCATGCCGTTCGAAAGCTTTGACAGCCAGTCTGATTTTCCTCCACTATCTGCCTGGCGGTCAAACATTACTTTATATAGAACATCCACAAATATATCATCTGGCAGACCTTTGTTTTGAAATTCCGTGCTAAAGAAAAAGCCATAGGCGACTTCCGCGCCCGTTTTCTCTCCGTTTTGCAGCGCCTGATACCAGTAGTCGATCTCCGAATCCTGATAGGAGGTACGTCCCAGCGCATCCTCATACAGCCGCACCACAAACGCACGCAGCGCCGCGGCTGTCGCGGTATTGTCCTGATCGTCCGGCGAAGGGCATGCTGTTGCCGGCATATTGTTGTATACCGGGATTTTGAACACAAACGGATTCTCCAGCGCGTTGGTCTGGCTGTACGCTGTCCGGATCTTCCCGCCCTCCGTCATCGGTGCTGTGATATTCTGCTGATACTGATGGGAATACAATCCGTTATAGGAAGCGTCCACATCAAATTTCTGCAGATAAAGGGTGTCCTGTCCTTTTAAGATATAATTTTGCGAGATATACTGTGCACCACCGGTCAAGGCTTTCATTCTGGTATCCCAGCCTTTATTCTGGGCAGTTTTCAAACCGTTGACGTAGACGTCCGTCGTTGTCGTTCCGGTTGCTCCGATGTTGTAGTAGTTGTAATATCCCTCATACCCAGGATAGTTTCCGGAAATCAGCGGCGATGTTCCCGCGCTTCCCTGCTCTTGATAAACTCTGCATGCCAGGAAAAACGGGCTGACTCCGAGACTGTTTCCGATGTCATAAAATGCCTGCGCATAGGTTGTCCCCGCTCCCGGCACTTCTCCCTGCATAAAAGAGCCGGACACGATATTGGAAACCGCATCCACCGTGTGGTACTGCGCATTGTATGTCAGCTGCTCAAACATAAATATGTAGGAATCGTTGGTAAAATTCCGCGGATCCAGACAGTATTCCACTGCCGACTGCGATGCAATATACCATCCGCTCTGTGAAGCCGCCTCTGCTTTCCAGTTGTCTCCTTTGCTCTGATGTACCCAGCTTCTGTTGTTCTGCATCTCTGCACTCACAACACTGCTCCACTCCAGATTCGTCTGCATCGGTACAAATGTCCAGTTCGGATGGGACGCCTTAAGCTGTGTGAGTGCTGCCTGGTAGGACTCTGGGAACGCAAGGATGTCCTGGTTGCCGCTCTTTTTGAGCTTCTCACCTGCCGCTTCATCCGCATCGCCAAGCTTCTCCTCCCAGGCTCTGAAATCCGTATCACTCGTGACAAGATGTGATGCTTCGATATAGCCGTACCGCTCCTGCCCGTCCACTGCAAACATGACATAGTACCAGACGCTGCCGCCGTCAATCGCTACATCCTTAAGCAGCACCTGACTACCGGACGGCAGGCTTCCCTCTACGGCGCTGTCTGCATCCGGCTCCTCGCGCACCTCATAGAGATCTGTGAGATAGACCGTCGCCATGACTGTCTTTTGCTCCAGAAGCTGCAGTAATTCCTGACGCAGTTCATCTGTTTTTGTCTTCGTCTCCTCGTTCTGCTCTGTTGTCTCCTCAACCGCTTCTGTCTCATCCGACTGCACGGCTATCTCTTCTGACTGTTTTGTCCCGTCCGATTGTTCCGTCGTCTCCTCGGTCTGTTCCGTCTCTTCCGTCTGTACAGCAGCTTCCTCAGTCTGCTCTGCCTGTGCATACTCTCCCGCTGTCCCGTTCAGTTCCTGTGCGGCAACAGCCACACCATTCCCCGAGATCAGGATCGCCGCTGTCAGGGCTCCCGATAACAGTTGTAGTAATTTTTTCTTTTTCAAAATTCATTCCCCTCTGTTCTTCCTGATTATGGTTTCACCTTAGTATAATCTTTTTCGTCAGGGATTACAACGGGGAATGGGCTGGGAGGATTTTCCACAGCCTTGCCATGTCCATTTATTCTTTAAATTTATACTTTCCCTTTCCGTGTCCTGATACTGGCTCTATAATATCAGCTTGTAACAAATTTGATATCAGTTTAGACGCCCCAGAGCTTTTCAGCTCCAGGGTATCCATAATTGCACTTCTTCCGAATATTTTATCGTAGCCAAATTTTTCAAAAAGTATATCGATATGGTTAAGCGTCCGAGTAGAAAAATCTATCGCTTCCCCCCCCACTGTATGTGTAATATCCACTTTCGGGATTTCAATGTCCACTTTTCCGCCTTCAATGTCCACTTTTCCAGCTTCAATGTCCGCTTTTTTAGCTTTAATGTCCACTTTTCCACCTTCAATGTCCACTTTTTCATCATCCCAAAGTCCACTTATGTGCAGGCTGCGATTGTGGAGCTCATTTTTCTCATTTAAAAGTAGATTTCTAAGAAATACCTCCAGATACTCTGTTGTTTCATGAACACCTTTTTGTAAATCAGTATAATTCGCACGTACAAGTGCATTCCTAAAATACCATGCATTTTCAGCAAATATACTATTCGTTACTGAAAATCCAAGTGTTCTCAGATATTTAATAAAAAATACTGCTGTTGTTCTTGTATTACCTTCTCCAAAAATATGAATTTGCCACAATCTGGAAACAAACACCGCAAAGTGATGAATAATTTCATCCATTGAAAGCCCTTTGTAACTATAGCCCCTTTCCTGTAAAAAGTCATATTCAAGTGTGGATCTCAATTCTGATGCGCTACCATATATAACGCTTGCTCCATCAAGTACCCATTCTTTTTTTGTGATATTATAATCTCTTATCTTTCCTGCATGTTTGTAAATCCCTTTAAAGAGTCTGTGATGAATAGAGATATATTCATTCGGCGAAAAAGAAAAAGCGTTTTCCGACAGGATCTCCGCTATACGAGACGATACCTTATCTGCTTCTTCTGTGCGTTCATCAGCTGATACATGTACAGGTCTTTCTTCATAATAACTGTTAATAAGATTCTGTGCTTCTTTTAAAGTGATCTTGCCCTCAATATTTTGAATAGCTGTATCAATTAAATATCTGGATGGTCTGAGTCCATCTACCGCCTGAAGTCCGATTGCTGTACTCCACGCATAACCTTTGCTCGCTTTATCCGGCTCAGATTCCTTCAAATATTTTTTAAATGGGTCTTTTTCCATATCCGATACTCTCATTTCTGATTTTCTACTCAAAAAGGATCTTTAAAAAATACTTTTCAAAATTTCTTCTATCAACTGTATAGACGTCTTTAAAAAGTATTCCTTTGTATCTCTCCAAATCAAACTTCTTAGGCAGCGAATCCACATCTTTTCTTCCAGAAAGTTCCCCTAACTTCTCACTAAACCGGTTAAATGCCTCCGATGTAGAATAATCACTGTCTGTCTTTTCTCCATGATTTGCGTCATTATATACAATAATGACGGTCACTCGTCCCGCCACATCCGTTCTCGTAACATTCTCATTCATTACTACTGTTGCAATACTGTCATATATCTTATTTTTCAGCCATTTCTTATCAATCTTACCCTCTTCCTGATTTTTAAACTCAACCAGATATGTATCCTGTGACGTTTTTTCATAATATCCATCACAAGACATATTCTTTTCTCCGCGTATCTTTTCAGAAAACTTATCAGAGATACCGTCAAAATTGAACATCCTGTGACTCATATCCTCATCTTCAATCAAAGATACCTTATGTTCTCTGTCATAAGAAAGTTCACTCAATTTTGCCAGATATGGTCGATAATCCTTGATCAGTCTATCATTCATCTTTTGTCCTCATGCTCACAGTAAATTCAAAGGCTGGTACAATGCGTCATATATTTCATTTGTATTTTCCGTTACATCCGTGCTTATATAAGCATTCTCATCCTGCTTCATGAAATAATAGCGTCCTTGAAGTGCACACTCATACTCTGCCATCTTTACTTCTATCGCCCGTATAAAATATGGGCTGTGGGAATTTGCCAGAATGAAAATCCCCAATTCCTTATAGATCCGTACCAAGATTTCTGCTAACGTGATCTGCCATGTCGGATGCAGATTTACCTCCGGCTCATCTACAATGAGAACATCCCCCCTCTTGAGTGAATAATTACTGATCAGTTGCTGCAATACGGTAAATATCTTTAAACCTGCCGACATATTAGAAAATTCTATTTTTTCATTAATGCCTTCATCCCAGAATTCGATTGTTCCATTTTTACTTTTCTGCAAATGTCCATGTGTAATATTTTCAGCAATATCCTGCACAATCTTTTGATTGCGTTCCTGCTCCTGCTGCTGCGCAAACGTCAATTTTCTTTCTGCCGACAGACTGCTTAACAATTCCCTCGTCGGCAGCGTCATCCCTCCTGTGCGGTTGGAACGTCTTCCTAAATTCTGACAAAAATCCAAAACACTATGTGTTTCAATATAGATAGCGTTTTCCTGCTGAAGTGTGAGTATTTTTCCAATAATACTCATCTTATTATGCTGAAATGATACCGAAGATGTTACTGTCTTTTCTTCATCTGTCTTTCTATAATTTACAAATGCTGTCTTTTCTGTACCAATTGGATTTATTTGGTCTCTAAAAACATTCTGGTAATATTGTTCCACAAAAAAACGTACATACTCATCAAGATTTCTATTCAAAATCCTTACTATTTCTTCAACTGGTTCTTCTATATCGCTAGTATCCAGGATATTATCGGCACAATATTCTTTAATTATTTTCTTTGTCTTTTCATAGATCTCATCTTTCTCCCACTTCTCATTCTCATACGCTTCTAAAATATGCTGTGTCAGTTCCTCATGAGCCTCAAAAAAGAGCATGATATCATCAAAATCGTTATTCTGCTCAAGCCACTGTTCCAGTTCATCCTCTATAGACTGTCTTTGATCATTCCGAATCTTCCCGGCAATATTTTTCCGGGCATTTACGGCTGCAAATACGCTCTTCGCAATCGTGCTTTTTCCCGTTCCATTCAATCCTGCAATCACAGTAATGCCCGGCAGCTCAATACATGCCTCTTTTATTTTACCCACGTTCCGAATTTGAATTTCGAGCATATTTTCCTCACTTTCAAAAAGCAATCTCTAGCATATGATTATACTCATATTATATTCCCAGTATAGTGGATTTTTTGAAAAAAGACAATAAATATGATTGCTTACCTGTTTCCTATCTACCAATCACTTTGCGCCTAAATTATTCTATCTGCAGAATTCCTCAATCTGCCGTTCCATGCATTCCACAATATCCCCCCGCTTTAAGTAGCAGTCTGACCACTCCACGATCTTCTCCATGGTCTTTTCCACATTCCAGACTGGTTTCCAGCCAAAGGTTCTCTTAATCCTGGAACAATCGAGTTTCAGAAAATTTGCCTCATGAGGACCACCATCATACTTGTTCACCCATGTAACCTGTGTACCAGTCTGTTTCTCCCACTCTTTACAGAAAAGATCTACCAAATTGCCTGTCGTCCAGCAATCTGTCTCATCCGGTCCGACATTATAATTTCCTGCAAACTTCTTATCTTCATACTGAGCCTTTGCAATCATCAAATATGCTGTCACCGGCTCTAGCACATGCTGGTATGGTCTTGTCGAAAACGGGTTGCGCACAACAATCTCTTCTCCTTTTTCCACAGCTCTGATGCAATCCGGAATAATACGGTCAGTCGCAAAATCGCCTCCACCAATTACATTCCCTGCTCTACAGGTTGTAATAGCAGTATCACTGTCCTGAAAAAACGATTTCAAATAGCTGCTTGTTACCAATTCCGAACAGGATTTGGAATTAGAGTACGGATCATAGCCGTTTAATTCCTCGTTCTCACGGTATCCCCACTCCCACTCTTTATTAAGGTACACCTTATCTGTCGTCACATTCACAAATGATTTCACACAAGGATTTAAGCGCACACATTCTAAAATGTTAACCGTTCCCATTACATTTGTCTCGTATGTATATACCGGATTCTGATACGATTCCCGCACCAAAGGCTGCGCCGCCATATGAATTACAATTTCAGGCTGTACTTCTGCAAATACCTTTTTTAAATGATCCAGATCGCGAATATCCCCGACAACCGAATTCATCCCATCTGCAATTCTGCACAACTCAAACAAACTCGGATCAGTAGGTGACTCTAACGCATAACCCGTCACCTTCGCTCCAGCCATAATGAGCAGCTTACACATCCATGAACCCTTAAAACCGGTATGACCGGTAATTAGAACTTTTTTATCTCTAAAAAAGGAAAAATCCATTTTCAACCTCTTTCTGCCTGATACGCAATCACAAACGCAAGTAACATAATTCATCACTCATTTTTGTCCAACGTAAGGCTTTTAATATTATATCCTTGTAATGTTACCTGTTTTTGATCTGCATTCGTAACAACCACCTCAAACTTTTCAAGATCATTCTCACTTTCAAAGGAAAATCTCAGCATCTGCTCCGACTCGGCTATCTCTTTTAAACTGTCAATCACAACCGTGCCGTCTTGCTCCGTAATCTTAACTTCTGCCTGTTGCAGGTTATCACCATACAAATCTAATTGATAAGTTCCTGACGGCAGATCTATATATGGTCCAAAACAAATATCTCCATTTTTCAAAACAATCTGCTCATCTTTATCATTTTTTTCTCCAGATGTATAAATGTTTCTGTCATTGTACAGATATCTCAAATTTATAACAGGATCTGTATTTTCATCTTCCTCACTTAATACATAATAGTTTACCTTTGTACTCTGTTCTTCATTTCCAATGCCAGTGATAATCACCTCAAAATTATTAACTGTCTCATCTGCTATTATTTCATATTCAAAATGATCTTCCTGGTTTTGCAGTACCGTATATCTATCATATCGTGTTCCACCGTCACATGTAAAATAAATATTATCCTGCGCAAGATTTTCACCATAGATATCTACCAGATACTTACCGCTTTCCAGCTGCGCATACGGACCGTACAAAAGGGATGCCTTTTTGTTTATTTTTATACCATAATCTGTTGTATAAACAACTTTCTTCGGATTCACTAAATATCCCTGTATTTCATTCTGATAGTATATCTTTTGTATCTCGCCCGAAGACTTGAAAGTTACTTCCAGCTCGCCTTCCAACGGTATAGAAATAGCATATGACACCTTCTGCCTTCCAGCCTTTATTACCTCCGGTTCAATTATCTTACCATCCAGCTTAAAAGCAAATTCTGATTTTCTTATTCCATTTCCAATCACGTTAAAAACATAGTATCCCGGAGTCAGATACAGCTTATACTCAGAGGCCTGCTCTAATTCTATACTGTTATCAACACGTTCTATCCGTATATCTTTTATCTGGACATTTTTTTCTGAAACATTGTTCAGCTGAATATTCATCGCGTCATTTAACTGTGCTACCTCTATTTCATACTCACACTTATTGCGCGCACTTTGAATCATCTCAGCGCCAAGTTCCTGCTCTATCTGTACTGCATCTTTATCGAATGTTCCATCAATAATCAGCCGAATTTTTCCCGCTGTAACATACAAATTGTTTATTTGAATATATTCCCCTGATGCCACCTGAATACATTCATTCTTTACCTTCAATTCATGTTCCGATCCGATATAATTGAGGCTATCCGCTTTAATCACCAGAGGTGCAGTTCTTATATCATAATCATAAAGGAATATACTATTATCTCCCACACTATATTTTTCTTCATAATCTCCAAACAGCTCAATCAGATTTTTCTCTGTTATGCCAAAATTCTTTTCCTCGTTCACTACGAAAAAATTATATTTTTTATTTCCATCCCCATAAGAATCCCATACGCTTAAAAATGGTACTACCTGATCCTGACTCCATTCTGCTGCCTGTACTTCTTTTTGATAACCAGTTAAGCAGCTGACAACTCCTGCCTGCCAAAAAGATCCACGTCCACATTCAAGTTGCTCGTTTGACGCTATTGTTTCCGCAAGTATATCCGTTTCATTTTCTTCTCTTGTAAACGTCACCGGATCTGCCGACACTATAATTGCCACTACGCAGAATGCAGAAACCATATTGATTCTGCAGCTCTTTATCTGAAGTTCAAATTGATCTTTTTGAACGACCTCACACATTTTTCGGCATAAAAGTACCAGCAATGCATAATAAACATAAGCAGCATAGCGAATTGATATATCATCTTCCCGCTTTCCTCCAATTAAATAGATAACGAGTACCACCGGCACACTGATTGTCATTATGGCATCTACCATACTCACATTCTCTATTTTTTTTACCCGAATCTCCTTTACCCGTGCTCCAACCACCGCAAACGCCATAAGCAGAAACAGCAGTCTCAAAAACGCAATTACCGTGTTATACTGCAGTACATCATTGCCAATCAAATTGATATTAAACATCGACAAAAGTCCGCTTATTCCAACCTGAATGTTCTCTCCCAGTTCGCCAATGGTTACGAATGTACTGGCTCCATATCCTCCATAAACATAGGTCTCAAAAACCAATTTCCCAAGAATAAGACCTGACATACCAACTAGCAGAATCTGTTTGATATATTTTTTTACCACACCACACTGTATAAAATATATTACCCAATACAGCAGAAACGGCAGCCAGCAGTTCACTGCTATCAAAATATCCTTCTCTGCAATTCCAATCAAAGAAATAATTGCCAAAATACAAATATCTTTCTTCTGAATCTGATGCAGATCATTTCCTCTGAAAAGAATATAAACAAGACACACCAATGGAACAACAATTGTCCACACATGAAACTTCAACGGCTGAATACTTGCTGTTCCAAAGCACCCCGGCATACTACAGAATACAAATACCGGAACGATCCACCACTCTACTTTTTCCTTTCTATATACAGCCAATAAAAGAGCCATTGTAATACATATAAAATATTTTACAGAAAAAAAGGTCTGTAGAAAGATTTCACATGGACCTAATATTAAGTACAGTCCCGCGTTAATCCAATTAAATGGAGATAACCAGTAACTCCATCTCCAATTCCCCATCTCTATCATATCTCGCAAATCTGTTGCACTACCTGCATCATCAGAGTGAATTGGTATCTCCATATGTATTAGTTCATTATAAAAATACAGTGCACATACCATGCCAACCATGATTAAAATTAAGATAGACACAGCTTTTTTCTTGTTTTTCATATTTCTTCTCCAACGTCTTTTCGCTACCGTTAAATATTAACTTTTATCTTTTTCTCTGCATGTATATGTACACCATCCCTGGTTCCCTTCCACCATGCTTTTGCAATATCTTTTCTTCCGTGCAGCAATGCTTCTGCTATATAATATATAGTAAACACATGTATAAAAATTAGATAATAACTTATCATATGGTACCATTTTGCATATTTTTTCATAAATACCGTACGATTCTTGGCATAATGATATGCTCTTTCTGGGAAACCGAGTCCCAACGTCCGCAGTTTTGCGTCTTCTCCCTTGCTTATATAACTCATATGATGCGTTCTTGCATCTGTCACTATGTACGCCGTAAATCCTGCTTTTAAAATGCGATACCCAAAATCTGCCTCTTCATACATCGCATAATAAGATGTATCAAAACCACCGACTGCTTCAATTGCATCCTTGCTAACCATCATGATATTCGGAGAATAACATGTAGCATACCTCTTTTTTAGTTCCACTTCCTCAACCTTTTTCCCTGCATACAAACCCTTCGGTCTGGAAGAAAAAAAATGATAATCTCCGCTTGCAAGCCAAATAGTGTCTCCATAATATTTATTAATTGATAGTGGTCCAACCAATCCTATTCTGGAATCTTTTTCCATCTCTGCCACAAGATGCCTGATCATATCCGGGTATACAATATTATCATTATCTACAAATAAAAAGTATTCTCCCTTAGCATGCATAATCCCTTCATTTCTGCCTCCGGCAGCCATCAGATTTTCTTTCAAACCTATCATATGCACACGTTTGTCACTTCCAAACTTCTCCTGCATAAGTTCAACCGTATTATCCGTAGAGTTATTATCTACAATCAGAACTTCCAGATTTGTATAAGTGCTTTTTAATATAGAATCTACACACTCACTTAACATTTTCCCACGGTTATATGTCGGAATAATTACAGACACCAGTTTCATAGCTTTTCTACTTTCCTCCCTGTAAATATGCATCACAGCACAGCCTGATTCCGTCTTCAAAGCAGATTTCTGCGCGATACCCCGTATCACGCGTCAACTTTTCAACATCAATCTTAGTAAAATCAACATTATGCCCGTTAAAATCTTTTAAGCCGATTCCACTCTCTATTTTCTCGTTCACAATGTTCCTTAATTCTATTATAAACTCTTTTAACGGTCTCGGATGTCCATATCCCACATAATAAGCTGTATTCTTCTTTCCTTTTTCGCAGGCATACATCAATGCCCTTGCAATGTCTGTCACATAGGCAAAATCAGCAAACTGCTCCGCACTTGTAAGACTTGGAACTTCCCCTCGCGTATAGCTTCTGATCAAAAAATTAATAAAATTATTTGTAGTATCATCTGCACCATAAAAATTAGAAATATACGTCCAGCATAAGTCAATCCCATATTCCGTACACAGGCACTTGCACAAATATTCTGCACTGATCTTCCCTATTGCATAGCAGGTTACCATTTCAGGCGAGATCTGATCCTCTGTCAAATAATCCCGGTACATTAACTGCGTAACACTTCCTGCAACTAACAGCCTTTTTATCTGCATCCGTTTCATTGCCTCGATTAGTTTACAAGTAGACAGCACATTTTCCATCTGAAGTTCATAGTTCTTCCGCAAATCTCCAGAAGATCCTGCCCACGCCAGATGATATACATATTCTATCTGTGCACCATCTATTTTCTCCGGAAGACTGTCCCAGTTTTTCATATCACAATAGACCAATTTGACATTTGGCAGTTGATCGATACAAGACACCTCCGACTCTTCACTTCTTATGACCGCATATACCTTATAGTCATTATCAATCAGTGTCTGCACCAGATGATGTCCCATAAAACCATTTGCACCTGTAACGATTGCACCTTTCACATCCATCCTCCCTCGTATCAAAGATATCTTTTGCAGTATTCTTCAAAAGACATTGCATGCTGATCTTTTTCCGACAATATTTCCCTGTCAATCCCCTCCATTGGCCACTGAATATTCAGCTGCGTATCTTTATAATAGATTCCTCCACACTGTTCCGGGATATATCGCCCTGAACACTGATACGAAAATATTGTGTTATCTTCTAATGCCAAAAAGCCATGTGCAAATCCTTCCGGTATGTACAATCCTTTATGATCATTCTCACGCAATGTCTCGCCATGCCACTTGCCAAACGTACTTGAATCCCTCCGGAGATCAACAGCCACATCATAAATGGCGCCCTTTATCACATGAAGCAGCTTTGCCTGTGACTCTCCTGTTTGAAAATGAAGACCTCTGATTGCTCCCTTATGTGAGTAAATATCACTCCACTCCGTCACAGAAAAGTCCAACCCATTTTCAGCAAAAATATTTCTTTCAAAATTCTTCCGGTAAAATCCCCGATTATCATTCGCCACATGCGCGTGAATCAGCAGCATTCCCTCCAAATCGAGTTTCTCTATTTCAAATCCCATATGTATTAAATTCCTCCTAGCAGCATCTTATTTGCCAACGGCACTTTCTTAATAATGTATATTGCTGCATGACATATCACAAGTATGCCAACGGTCAATATAATATCTAATATATAATTTACTCTCTCAGCCTTAAAAACCGAGTAGCAGACTCCGCTTA
>ULXI01075335.1_pt1 | contig 30667 bp, 35 predicted proteins | sample 1961181 | NCBI WGS metagenome assembly ULXI01 (sample SAMEA4835835, study PRJEB28245) | human gut metagenome | biome: gut microbiome; material: fecal sample | place: Denmark | collected 2008 | reverse complement strand
CGCGAACATTTTCCATTAATTTATTTAAGAAATTCTAATATCGCTCCAATCATATTTAAAAATTATAAAACCATAACATATATACATTTTAGCCTGAGTGAAAGAGTCTTGTTTTTTTATATTAGATTTTCTTTTGAACGTAATGAAACAGGATAGACCCAAAAATAATATTATAGCCATCAAGGAGTCAGCATCTACACCATTTAAGTAATCTATAAAATTGTGGTCTGTGACGTAAATTATATATATTTAAATATACCGACAAAAATACTAAATCTTAAAAAATCCCAACAACTCCTCCATCTTCATCTATATCAATACTTTCTGCTGCAGGCACTTTTGGAAGTCCTGGCATTGTCATTATTTTTCCTGCTAACACAACCACAAAACCTGCTCCAGCCTTTAATTCTACTCCTCTTACATTAATATTATAGTCATCTTTACATTCTAAATTTTTAGGATCATCAGAAAAAGAATATTGTGTTTTTGCAATACATATTGGCAATTTCGCATATCCCATTTTTTCTATATTTTCTATTTCTTTTTCTGCCTCTTCAGAATATTTAACATCTTTTGCATAATAAATATTTTTTGCTATTTTTAATATTTTTTCTTTTATTGAATCACTATCATTATATATGTATTTAAATTCATTTGGCTGTTGGCTTAACTTAACTAGTTTGTTTGCTATATCAATTGCTCCATCTCCGCCTTTAGCCCAGCCTTCTACTACACTTAATTCTATATCCTTATTAGCTAATTTTTCTTTAATATACTCTATTTCTTTTTCAGTATCTGATGCATATTTGTTTAATGCAACTATAACATTTAAGCCAAATTTATTTTTTATATTATCTATATGTTTATATAAATTATCAATTCCTTTTTCTATTCCTTCTATATTTTCTTCTTGTATTTTTTCTTTTTCTACTCCACCATGATATTTAATAGCTTTAATTGTCGCAACTATTACTACAGCATCTGGTTTTAATCCTGTTTTTCTACATTTTATATCTAAAAATTTTTCTGCTCCTAAATCTGCACCAAAACCTGCTTCTGTTATTGTGTAATCAGCAAGTTTTAATGCTGTTTTTGTTGCAATTACACTATTACATCCATGTGCTATATTTGCAAATGGTCCTCCATGAACTAGTGCTGGTGTATGTTCTAGTGTTTGTACTAGATTTGGCTTAATAGCATCTTTTAATAATACTGTCATTGCACCTTCTGCTTTTAATTGTTTAACATATATTGGCTCTTCTTTTTTATTGTATCCAATTATTATATTCCCTAATTTTTGTTTTAAGTCTTTTAAATTCTCAGCTAAGCATAACACTGCCATTATTTCTGAAGCTACTGTTATGTCAAAATTATCTATTCTTGGAACAATTTTACTTTCGCCTGAAAGTCCTGTTTCAACTTTTCTTAATTGTCTATCATTTAAATCTAAGCATCTTTTCCATACTACTTTTTCAAATCCTAATTCATTTCCAAAATAAATATGATTGTCAATCATAGCAGATAATAAGTTGTTAGCTGATGTTATTGCATGAATATCTCCTGTAAAATGTAAATTTATATCTTCCATTGGAGCAATTTGTACTTTTCCTCCTCCAGTTGCTCCTCCTTTTATTCCAAAAACTGGCCCTAAAGAAGGCTCTCTTAATGTAAGTATAGATTTTTTACCTATTTTTCTTAATCCATCAGCAATTGCAATAGAAACTGTAGTTTTTCCTTCTCCTAATGGTGTTGGGGAAATAGCTGTTACTAAAATTAATTTTCCATTATTCTTGCTTTTATTTTTTTCATATATTTCATTAGAAATTTTTGCTTTATATTTCCCATATTGTTCGATATCCTCTTCTTTAATTTCTAATTTTTCTGCTATTTTATTAATTTCATCTAATTTTGTATTTTTTGCTATTTCAATATCTGTCATTTCTATTGCCCCCTATCTGATACTAATTTTATATTGTTTTGATTTTTTCTGCTATTATGCTATTAATCCTACAACTACACCTATTAAAGCTCCCACAAAAACTTGTATAGGTGTATGTCCTAATACTTCTACAAGTCTTTCTGAAACTTGTATTCCAGTTAACCCTGGTGTTTCAACCAATTTATTTAATAAAGCCGCTTGTTTACCTGCCGCTCTCCTTACTCCACATGCATCATACATAACTACTATTGCCATTATAAAAGCTACAGCAAATATAGGTGTGTCTACTCCTTGATATTTTCCTACCAATGTTGCTAATCCCGCTACTACAGCTGAATGAGAACTTGGCATTCCTCCTGCTCCCATAATTCTTTTAAAATTGAATTTTTTTGTAGTTACTAAATCATAAATTAATTTAAATAGCTGTATTCCAAACCATAATAAGACTGGTATATAAATATATTTATTTTGTATAAAACCTATTAAATTGTTCATTTTACATTTTTCTCCCTTTTTATTTTTTTAATCTTTTGTTTGAAAATTTTCTTCTTTCATTTCATCATCTTTTTTTACTAAAATCGTAATTTTTTTCTCTGCTTCTTCTAATATTTTACTACATTCTTTAGAAATTTTTATTCCCTGCTCAAATCTTGAAACAGAATCATCTAAGTTTAAATCTCCTTTTTCTAATTCTGCAACAACTTTTTCTAATTCTTCCATATTTTCTTCAAAACTTTTACTCATAAATATCTTTTCTCCTTTTTATTTCAATCCTTATAAACTACTTTACAATTGCTTCTTTTTTACCATCTATAAATCTAATTTCTATTAAATCATTTGTTTTTAATTCTTCTTTGCTTTTTATAACTTTATTGTTTTTTTCCGTTATAGAATATCCTCTATATAATGTTTTTAATGGACTTAGAGCATCTAATTTTGCAATCAATTCTATGTATTTAGTTTTTTCTTTTTCGTGTTTTACTTTTATACTATTTTCTATTTGTTTAATACAATTATCTAATTTAATATAGTTGTCATTTATTTTTCTTAAAGGCTCTTTAAATACTGAACTTGACATGCATTTTTCATATCTAAGATTCATAAGTTCTAGTTTTTTTATTAATGAATTTCTTAATCTATCTTGGTAAGTTTCAATTTTTCTTTTTACTTCATATATATCAGGCACAGCAAGTTCTGCAGCTGCTGATGGAGTTGGTGCTCTTAAATCTGCAACAAAATCTGCTATTGTAAAATCTGTTTCATGTCCTACTGCTGATATAATAGGAATTTCAGAATTGTATATACTATGTGCAACAATCTCTTCATTAAATGGCCATAAGTCTTCTAAAGAGCCTCCTCCTCTTGCTAAAATTAATACATCCGCTAATTTGTTTTTATTCATATATTCTATTCCATTTGATATCTTTTCAGCTGCGCCTTCTCCTTGAACTGGTACTGGTAATAAACGTATATATACATTTGGATTTCTTCTTGTTGAAACATTTATAATATCTCTTATTACAGAACCTGTTTGTGATGTTAATACTCCTATAACTCTAGGCATCATTGGTATTTCCATTTTATGCTCTTCTTCAAACAAACCTTGTTGCTCAAGTCTTTTTTTCAATTCTTGATATTTAGTATATAAATCTCCTAAGCCATCTTCTTCCATTGCTCTTGCATAAATTTGATATACTCCATCTCTTTCAAAAACAGAAACACTACCTAAAATCATAACTTTCATGCCATCCTTTGGCATGAAAGTTAATTTTGTTGCATAAGATTTAAACATAATGCATTTTATTAAAGATTTTTCGTCTTTTAAAGTAAAATACATATGTCCTGTATAATGATTTTTAAAATTTGATATTTCTCCTTTTATTAATATGTTATTTAAATATTCATCTTCCGCTATTTTTTCTTTCATATATTTATTTAAATCAGAAACTGTTATAGCCATATCTGCATATTTCATATTTTCATTTCTTCCTTTTTTATTCTTTTACAATACTTGCTAAAATTCCATTTACAAAGTTTTTAGAATTATCTTCACCATATTTTTTTGCTAATTCCACTGCCTCATTAATTCCAACTTTAAATGGGATATCTTTGTATTTTATTTCGTAAATAGCTATTTTCAATATTGCTAAATCAATTTTAGAAATTCTTTCGATTTTCCAGTCTGATTTTAAATTTATTTCTATTTTTTGCATTATATCTTTTTCATTTTTTTTGATTCCTAAAACACTATCTTTAATGTATTCTATTGCATTTTTATCTGTTATATTATTACTTTCTATATATAATTCTATTTGCTCTTCTAAATTTTCTATATTTTGAATTTCTAAACTATATATAAGTTTAAATGCTTGTTCTCTTATTTCTGATCTATTCATGTATATTTTTCCTTCCCAATAATATTACATTTTATCTATAAAACTTTTTAATTTCGTTTTTACAAAATCTTTATTTTGTTGTACATAATTTCCAATAAAAGCTCCTAATACTAGCACAACAATAGCTAATATTAAATCATGCAATCTTGTAACTAATATTAATATCGCTATAATTACTCCTATAATAGCTCCTCTATATTGAGTTATAAAATCCTTAAATCCGTTCATCTTAATCACATTCCTTTCCGCATAAATTTGTTATGAATTTTCTTAAGCCTCTTGCTGTTCTTCTTTTGGTGCAACTTTTTTTACTGTAATATTTACTTCTTTTACATCTAAATCTGTTGCGGTTTTTATTTTTTCTTTTATTTTAGTTTGTAAGTTTGCAGATAACTCTTTTATAATAACATTTGAGCTAACCATTAAATTAACATACACCATTACATTATTTTCTCTATCTAATTCAACTCTGGTTGTTACTTGTTCTGTTCCTTCAAAATTCAAAGCTACTGAATTAACTAAGTTTTCTAGTGTTTCTTTTGATATCATAAGCTTTCCATTTTCATTTTCTAACAAAACTCCTTGTTCTTCATTTGTTTTTCCTTTTGATGTTGAATCAAAAAATATACATTTTATTGAAAGTAAAATAAATACTACACTTATTCCTAGTAATATTTTACTTGAAACATCTCCTACAATAACTTTGTAAATAATATTTCCAATTAAATTCATATCTAGCCATCCAAATATTAGTAAGCATAATACTATAGATAATATTAAAATAATATTAGAATATATAACTAATGCGATTTTTTCTAAAAATTTCATTTCATTTTTTCCTCTTTTCTTTTTTATTCTTCTATATTGTTTTCACTTTCATTAGGTGTATCATTTTTTGCTGTATCAGTATTAACTCCTTGAACATGTACATTTACCTCTTCAACTTTTAATCCAGTCATACTTTCTACTGCTTTTTTTACTCTGTTTTGAATTTCAAATGCTACATCTGGTATTCTAGAACCATACTCTACAATAATATTTACATCTATTTTTGCTATATTTTCTGATACTTCTACTTTAATTCCTTTTGCTAGATTTTTCTTTCCACTAAATACTTCTGAAATTCCACCTGCAAAACCTCCGGCCATTCCAGCAACTCCATTGACTTCTGATACGGCTACACCTGCAATAACTGCTACTACATCATCAGATATTTTTATCCCTTCATTTTCTGTTTTTATTTCATTGTCTAATTCTACAATTTCTTCATTTTCTTTGTTTTCCTCACTCATTTTTATTTCCTCCTTTTTATTTTTAGTTAATACCTACCTTTATTATTAACTAAAAAAGATATACTTATAAAACACATTATAAGTATATCAATTTTTTTTCTTTTTTACAACTGTTTTTATTCAAATACATCAAATTCTTGAATTTGATTTCCTCTTAGAAAATCTCCTATTGACATTTTCTTTGCATTTTCTCCTTGAATTTCTAGCACTTTTAAAATTCCATTTTTTGCCTTTATAAATAATCCATCTTTTTGGTCTGAAATAATTACTGTTCCATTTCTCATAATTTCAATATTATCTGTAATTAATTCATCTTCTGTTGCAATTGAAACTTTCCAGAATTTTATTTTTTTTCCATTTAAAAAAGTATATGCTCCCATAATTGGGTTTAATCCTCTTACTAAATTTTTTATTTCTTCTGCTGTCTTGTTTTCCCAATCTATTTTTGCCATTTCTTTATTTAACATTGGTGCTAAAGTATAGTCATTTCCTTGTTTTTCTCTTGGTGCTATCCCTTTTTCGATTTCTTTTAAAGTTTCTACTAGAAGATTTCCACCAATTTTAGATAATCTCTCCCATAATTCTCCTGTTGTCTCATCTTCTCCAATATCAACTTCTTCTTTTAAAATCATATCTCCTGTATCCATACCAATATCCATATACATTGTAGTAATTCCTGTTGTTTTATCTCCATTTAAAATAGCCCATTGAATAGGTGCTGCACCTCTATATCTAGGAAGTAAAGAACCATGAACATTAATGCATCCTAATTTTGGAATTTCTAAAATTTCTTTTGGCAATATTTTACCATATGCTACTACACAAATAATATCAGGATTTAAATCTTTTATCTCTTGTATAAATTCAATATTATTTTTTACTTTTAATGGTTGATATATCTTTATGTTTTTTTCTATAGCAAATTCTTTTACTGGGGAAGCCATCATCTTCATTCCTCTTCCTTTTGGTTTGTCTGGATTTGTTACTACTCCCAATATTTCATATCCTGCATTATACACCGCTTCTAAACTTTCTTTAGCAAAATCTGGTGTTCCCATAAAAACTATTCTCATTTTTTCCTCCTCTTAGATTATTTTTCGTCAGTTGGTTCTATATATTCTAAAGTTCCTGGTATTATTTTATCAATAAAAACTTCTCCGTTTAAATGATCTACTTCATGACAAATAGCTTGTGCTAATAATTCTTTTGCTTTTACTTTTATTTTCTTTCCATCTCTATCAGTATATTCAGCTGTTACTTCAGTAGGTCTTATAACTTTTGCAAATTCATTTGGAAAACTTAAACAACCTTCGTCAACCTCTTGTTTTCCTTTTGTTTTTAATATTACTGGGTTTATCATAGCAATTGGTCCATTATCGTCATAAATATCAATTACTATTACTCTTTTTAAAATTCCTACTTGAACTGCTGCAAGTCCAACTCCATTATATTTATGCATTGTTTCTATCATATCATCAATCAATGTTTGTAATTTTTCATCAATTGTTTCTATTTCCCTTGATTTCTTTTTTAAAATTTCGTCTCCTTTATATCTCAAATTTCTAATCGCCATTTTTTACTCCTTTCCTTTTTGGTTATTTAAACTATATCTTTATTAGTTATGCCATACTATTAGGATTAACATCTATTGATATTCTCATATCTTTTAAATTTTCTTTATAAATGTTTTTTAAACATTTATTAAATTCTTCATTAGATTCTTTATCCATCATTCCTTTTACTATAATCCTATATCTATACTTGTTTTGAATTTTATCAATTGGTGCTGGCATTGGAATAAATATTTTAAATTTATTTTCTAGTTTATCTTTTAAATATCTATATACCAAATCACTCTTATTTTTTATATCTGCTTCATTACTTCCGTTAAAACTAATTACTATTATATCGCAAAATGGAGGATATTTCAACTGTTCTCTTAAAGCTATTTCTGTTGCATAGAACATTTCATAATTCTGTTTTTTAGCACATTGTATACTAAAATTATCTGGATTATAACTTTGAATTATTACTTTTCCTGGTAGTTTTTCTCTTCCTGCTCGTCCGTGCTACTTGAGTTAAAATTTGAAATGTTCTTTCATTTGCTCTATAATCATCAATGTTTAATGAACTATCTGCCGCAATTACTCCTACTAATGTTACATTTGGAAAATGATGTCCTTTTACTACCATTTGTGTCCCTATTAGAATATCTATATTTTCATTTTTAAACTTATTTAATATTTCTTCATGTGAATTCTTTTTGGTTACTGTATCAACATCCATACGAATTGTTTTTGCATTTGGAAATTGTTTTATAATCTCTTGTTCTAATTTTTGAGTTCCTGTACCAAAATATCTTATTTTTTCACTATGACATTCTGGGCAAACTTTTACAATTTCTTGCTCATAACCACAATAATGACATTTAAGTTTTTTTTCATAACTATGGTAAGTCAGACTTATATTGCAATTTTTGCATTTTACTGTATATCCACAATCTCTACACATAATAAAAGTAGAATATCCTCTTCTGTTTAAAAATAATATTGTTTGCCTTTTTTGTTTTAAATTTTCTTCTATTTCTTGATATAATTCCCTACTTAACATTGAGCGGTTTCCATTTGCTAATTCTTGTTTTAAATCAATAATGTTAACTTTTGGTAATGACGAATTATTTGCTCTTTTAGTTAATTCTAATAGTTCTATTTTTCCTAATGTTTTTGCTTTATAATATGTATTAATATCTGGTGTTGCACTTCCAAATACTAATGGACAATTATTTTGTTTTGCAATGTATTTTGCTACTTGTTTTGCATCATATTTTGGATTTGCCTCGGATTTATAAGAACTATCATGTTCTTCATCTATTATAATAATTCCTAAATTTGTAACTGGTGCAAAAATTGCAGACCTTGCACCTATTACTATTTTTGCTTTTCCTTCTTTTATTTTATTCCATTCATCATATTTTTCTCCAATTGATAGTTTACTATGCAATACAGCTATTTTTTCTTTTCCAAATCTTGAAATAAATCTATCTAACATTTGTGGAGTTAATGATATTTCAGGGACTAAAACAATTGCAGTTTTTTGCATTTCTAGTATTTTTTGTATTAACTGTAAATATACTTCTGTTTTTCCGTGACCCAGTTACCCCATATAATAAAAACCTTTTATATTCTTTTTCATCTATACTTTTAGCAACTTTTTCAAATGCAGTTTGCTGTTCTTCTGTTAGTTTTAATTTGTTTGTTGATGCTAAATTTTTGTTTCTTAACGGATCTCTTTCTATCTTTTCTTCAACTAATTCTAAATATCCATTTTTAATTAGTGTATTTATAATAGCTCTAGAACAATCTGTATGCATCTCTATCTCTGGTATAGTTAATCCTTCATTTTTTTGTATAAATTTAAGTGCTCTTATTTGCTTTTCTGATTTGATCTTTTTATTATCTATTTCAAATAATATTTCGTCTTTTTTCTTTTTTAAATATACAACTCTTATGATTTTTTCCTGTGCTTTCTTTTCTTTTCCTCTTGTTCCAGGTGTCAGCATAAGTTTTATACAATCAGATATATTACAAAAATATCTATTTGCCATCCATTTTGCCAATTCTATTTTCTTTTCATCTAAACTATTTTCTATTTTTGCAATTTCTTTTACTTTAAATTCTGTATTATCCTTTATTCTTGTTACAAATGCTTCTTCTAATTTTCCTCCTTTTCCAAAAGGGACTAAAACTTTACTTCCAATTATAACAAAATCTTCTAGCTCTTTTGGAATAGCATAATCAAATGTTCTATTTAATTTTTTGGCTGTTCTATTTATAACTACTTCTGCTATCATTCTATTATTCTTTCTCCTTATATAAAAAAGCCATCTGAAAGATAGCTTTTTATTGTTGTTCTAATAATCTCATTTCGTTTTCTAATATTGTCATAACTATTTGAACTGTTTTTTCTAGATTATCATTTTTTAATACATAATCGTATAAATTAATTCTAGATTCTTCATATTCAAATCTACTTAACCTTAAGCGTATTTCTGCTGGGCTTGGTTTATCAACTCTATCTTGTAACCTTTTTTCAAGTTCTTCTTTAGGCACTCTTAAAAAAATAGTAACTACTTTTGTGTCTGCATTTAACAAATCTTTTAAATGTTCTGTACCATTTACATCAATATCTTTTACTATTATTTTTCCACTTTCAATTTTTTCATTTAGTAATTTCTTTGAAGTTCCATAATAATTGTTATGATGTACATCATACTCATAGAAATGCCCTTTTTCTATCATTTCTTCAAATTCTTCTCTAGTTACAAAATTATATGTTCCACCTTCTACATCTCCTTCACGCATAGGTCTAGAAGTAAATGAAGGAAGAGATTCTACATTTTCCATTCTTTTTATTAGTTCTTTTTTTATTGTATCTTTTCCTGCTCCTGCTACTCCAGATAATATTACTAACATATTTCTACCTTCCCTTCTGCAATTTCATTAGCAGCTAATGTAACTGGAGATTCCTCTTTAACATCTGTTTTTACTTCTGCTCCTGCAGCTATTTGTCTTGCACGTCTTGCTGTTGCAATTACTAACTCATATCTATTATCTGCCTTTTTTAATAATTCTGAAACACTTGGTTTTACCATCATTTTAAATCCACTCCTTTATAAAATTATTTTATAGCTTCTGCTATTTGTTTTCCACCATCATCTTGTGATATTGTTTTATCTATTCTACCTCCTACAGTTTCTGGTTGAACTGCTGATAGTATGATATGTCCTGAATCCATAATTAATACTGCTCTTGTTCTTCTTCCATATGTAGCATCTACCGCTGTTTTATTATCTTTTGATTCTTGTACCATTCTTTTAATAGGTGCAGATTCTGGGCTTACAATTGCTACAATTCTTTCTGCTGAAACAATATTTCCAAATCCTATATTTACTAATTGCATAAAATCAAATCCTTTCTATTCTATATTTTGTACTTGTTCTCTTATGTTTTCAATTTCTGTTTTTATATCAATAACTCCATTTGTTATTTCTAAATTGTTTGCTTTTGAGCCTATTGTATTTGTTTCACGATTCATCTCTTGTATTATAAAATCTAGTTTTTTTCCTATTGCCTCATTTGAATTTAGTAAATTTTTAAATTGTGATATATGACTATTTAATCTAGTGACCTCTTCTTCAATAGAACATTTATCTGCATATATTACAACTTCTTGAGCTAATCTTGTTTTGTCAATCTCCTGATTTTTTAGTATTTCATTAATTCTCTCTTCTAATTTTACTACATATTCTTCAATAAGTCCAGTAGAAAGTTTAGCTATTTCTTCTACTTTTTTATTTATTATATTTAATCTTTTTAATAAATCTTCTGATATTTTATTTCCTTCTGTCTCTCTCATTTGAACTAAATTATCTGTTGCTATAGTTATGGTTTCTAATACTTCCTCTGTTATTTTTTCGTCATCTTGGCTGCTTTGTATATTTAATACATCTGGATATTTGGAAATTTCAGTAACTTGTATATCTGATAATATATTTTCTTTTTCAGCTAATTTTTTTAATTCATCAATATATGCTTTTGCTAATTCTGTATTTATTTTAATTTCTTTTCCCTCTAGCGAATTATTTTCAAAAGTAACAAAAACATCAATTTTTCCTCTTTTTACCTTTTTTGCAATCTCTTTTTTTATTGTTTCTTCTAAATAACTAAGTTGTTTTGGGATTCTTACTGATATATCTAAATATCTATGATTTACGCTTTTTATCTCTATTTGATATTCTCTATCATCTTTTGAAAGCTTTGCTCTACCATATCCTGTCATACTTTTAATCATTTTCTTTTACCTCTTTTTCAACTTTCTTAGTTTTTACACTTGAAGATTTTTTTCTTTTTTCATTTTTAGTTTTTTCTTCTACATTTTCTATTTTCTTCTTTTTAGCTTCTGTTTTTGTCTCTTTAGATTGTTTTTCTGTTTTATCTTCTATTACTTTTTTATTGCTTTTTGCTTTTGCTTTTGTTTTTGTTTTTGATTTTTCTTTATTTTTAGATTTATTCACTTTTTTTGCTTGTTTTCTCTTACTATTTGTTTTTGTTTTGTTATCTTTATTTTGTTTTATTTCAGTGTTATTTGTTCCTTTACTTTGATTTTCTTTTGTACTTTCTAATTCGTCTGTTTCTTCTTTTTCCTTTTCGTTTTTGTTTCTTTTTTTAGCTTCTTTTTTTATTGGTTCATCTTCTTTAACAATTTTTGATATATCACTTAATCCTTTTAAATACTCTTTTTTATCTTTTGTATAAATAATTATTACTTTTAAAACATAATAAATTACAACAATTCCTGATGAAATTAACATATATGATTTAAAATCATATTTCAATAATGTTATCATATGCATAATAGATAAAGAGTGTATAGATAAAACTAATAGTTCTATCCCTGTAATTGCTACTTCTCCACTGTCTTTTTTGTAAGCTTTTTCTAATGCTAATATTCCTAATACTAAAAAAGCTCCAGAAAATACTTGTATATCTTGTGCTAATCTGTCTAAATTCATTCTTGTATAAGCAAAAAATAAAATTATGAAATAAATTATAATACATAATGCTCTTGACAAATTTTTTCCTATTTTTTTCATCATTTCCTCCTAATTCTCTAGTTCATACATTATTACACTTAAAACATTTAAAGCTACAGTTTCTGTTCTTAATATTCTTTTTCCTAATGTAATTGATTTTGCCCCGTTTTTTTGTAACAGTTCAACTTCCTCTGTTGATATTCCTCCTTCAGGTCCAACAATAACTGCTATTTTAAATTTGCTATTGTTATTTAAATTTTCTTTTATATTATTTAATTCTTGTTTTATCGTGATTTTTTCTTCCTTTTCATATGCCAATAATACTATATCATATTCTTTTAGCATATTACAAATGTTTTTTAAATTTAATATTGGTTTTATTTTAGGTATTATATTTCTTCCACATTGTTTAGCTGCTACTTCTGATATTTTTTGCCATCTCTGTAGTTTTTTTTGCTTGTCTTTTTCATTTACCTTCACAACACATCTTTTCATTTCAATTGGTATAATATCGTAAACTCCTAATTCAACTGATTTTTGAATAATTAACTCCATTTTATCTGCTTTTGGTAACCCTTGCATAATTGTTACTTGTATATTTGATTCCGAATTGTTTTCTAATTCTTTTTCAATTTTACATTTTATATATTCCTCTGAAATTTCTTCTATTTTACATAAATAATCTTTTTTATTTGAAGTATTGCATATTATTAACTCGTTTCCTACTTTTTCTCTTAATACATTTTTTATGTGTTTTACATCATTTCCTATTACTTTTACATCTTCTTTTTGTATTTGTTCTTCATTAACAAAAAATTTTGGCATATTTTTTCTCCTTTTTATGTGCCTTATTATATCATACAATTTTGCCTTTTTCTACAAAAAAAAGAAATTATATTAGATTTTTGTTCTAATATAATTTCTTACAATATAAATGCTTTACCAAAAATTGTTTCAGAGCATTTTTTGGTTTTTTAATAATTTTCTGATTTAATCTCAAAATATGCTTTTGGATGTGCACATACAGGACATACTTGTGGAGCTGATTTTCCAATTACTATATGTCCACAGTTTCTACATTTCCAAATTCTATCTCCATCTTTGCTAAATACTAAACCATCTTCAACATTTTCTAATAATTTTTTGTATCTTTCTTCATGCTCTTTTTCTATTTTTGCAACTTCTGCAAAAAGAAATGCAATATGATCAAATCCCTCTTCTTTTGCTTCTTTTGCCATTCTATCGTACATGTCTGTCCATTCATAATTTTCTCCTTCTGCTGCTGCTTTTAAATTTTCTGCTGTAGATAAAATTTCTCCTCCTTGTAATAATTTAAACCACATTTTTGCATGTTCTTTTTCATTATCAGCTGTTTCTTGAAAAATTGCCGCTATTTGTTCATACCCTTCTTTTTTTGCTTTGCTTGCAAAGTATGTATATTTATTTCTTGCTTGAGATTCTCCTGCAAAAGCCTCCATTAAATTCTTTTCTGTTTTACTTCCTTTTAATTCCATTTTAAAATTCCTCCTTATTTCATTTTTGATTTACATTTTTCACATATTCCATTAATAGTTATGCTGTTTATATCTATATCTACATTAGTTTGTTTTTTTATATTACTTATTAAATTATCTTTTTCGAATTTATAATAAAAGTCAAATGCTTTACCACAAACTTTACATATAGCATGATAATGTTCTTCGTATAAATAATCATATCTATCTGGTCCTGTTGCTATTGTTATTTTCTCAATAATGCCTTTCTCTACTAATATATTTATGTTTCTATATACTGTACTTCTACTGATTTTTGGCTCTTTTTTTGTAACTAGTATATATATTTCTTCAGCAGTTGGATGAGTTCGATTATTTTTTATAACTTCTAGTATTATTTCTCTTTGTTTGGAATAGTTATTCATAAATCTCTCCTTTAAATTAGGAATAGTTCCTAATTTAATTAGTATTTTATCTCACAAATTTTATATTGTCAATAGATATTTCAAAATTTATAATTGATGCAACTACAAATAAAAATGAAGAGTGTGAGTCTTCATTTCTATCTAACAGTATCTAATATAAATATTAAAAAAATTTTTTAATTGGTGCCGTCGAAGTAGTTATCTACAACTTTTTTTGCTCTCATAACGATTGATACAAATATCAATCAATTTATTAAATAATATCATATTTTTTATAAAATACAATAGAATTAATGAAATTTTATATGTTTTGTTATTTGAATTAAATTTAACATTTGTTTTATTTTTATCCTACTTTTCATAAAAAACTAAGAGGAGTGTAGAAACTCCTCTTAGAAATCAATCCGTTTACTTTCAGCTACATAAAAAATCTATCAAATTTGCTAATAATATGAATACCCACATACCTCCGAATACCAGTTCCTCTGTACGTTTTTTTCCTTCGACAACGGTTGCTTTTATTAATCTGCTAAGAGCCGTCCATGCAATCATAACAAGATAAATAATATACAATGTTGTTCTTGCTATAAAATCATCATGAAAGAAGCACTTATACATAATTCCAGTAAAGGCAACCATAAGAGTAATAAAACTTAGCAAAATGTAAATAAAGCTATTCACTATTTTTTCGGTGATAGGCTTTATTTGTCTTGTTATGGGCTTTACTCTTTCGCATATTTCTAATACAAAATCAAAAAATGAATGAGTCTTAAAATACTCTTCCATATTTTTGATTTCAGAATAGAAAACAAACAAAATAGCGATAAACCCAACAACAGATATGCCGAATACTACACAGAACCAAATTCTTGGATCAATTCCGTAATACTGCCGAATGTGATATTGAGCAATAAAAAATGCTACAATTGCAAAAATAGTCCCTAGAATTTTTAATAAAGTTTTTTTCATACAGTTCATCCTTTCTAGAGTGAGGGGATTGATTTTTTGTTCCAAATTATAGAAACCCTAGCTATTATACCACATAAATCCACATTTTTCAATGATTTACTCGTTTTTTACTTTTGTATTATATTAAATATGATTAAATAAATATAATGCAACTTTATTTTGTTCTGTTGTTTCCATTTCCATGAGTTTAGCCATTGCAAACATTACAAGCTTATATTTTGCAAAATTTACAAGTGTAGTTCTATATTCTTCATCAATTTTTTTTAGCATAGTATCAAATTTTTCATAGTTTTCTTTAGTATTGTATATAAGACCTGACCATTTGCTTTGGCTCATACATATTGCGAGTCTTAACTTATCTTTTATCTCCATATCATTTATCATATTTATTAAATATCTTACTTTCTCACTTTCCATACATAACACTCCTTATTTTAATTCCATATTATTTTTCTTTTTAATATTAGTATTATTAAGTTCATCTACAGTTTTAATTGCTCTGCTAACGTCATTCACAATTTGATTGTCATTGTCATCAAAAATACCATTCCTATATATGTCATCACTAACATACTTGTATTTTTCATCTTTATCAAATCCAATTTTATTTTGAAAATGTTTTACTAATTTATGCCAAAATTCTTTGAAGTTTTGTAGCTCTGTTTTTATTTTTTCTTTTTCAGTTTGTAATTTATTAATAATCTTATCTTTAGTAGATAATTCTCTTTTCAAGCTGCTAATTTCAGTGTTTTTTAAGTCTATTTCATATTTTAAAGAAGATACTTCTTTTATTGTTTCAAATGTAGTGCGTTCAAAATCCTTAATAGCCATATTTAAGTTGTTTACACTTCTAACTGTTTTAGTAGTATATTTTACATCTTTAGTAAAATTTTTTATTTTCTTTACATCTTCGTTTGAAATAACCATATTATTTTTATTAAACTTAGCAGATTTTAAATTATCTAATATTTGATTTATATCTTTTGTTGTATTATCAAGTTTATTAGTTTGTTTATTTGCTTCAGCAATTTTTTTCTCTTTCTTTTCATATTGTTTCTTAACTTCTCTATAATCGGTCATATCTTCAACAGCAATATCTTTGTTTCTGCCTCTTTGCTTTTTCTTTAGTTCAGATGTTTTTTCATACCTTTTTTATAATCATCTTTTACAGGTACACCAATAATATTCATGTGGGGAGAGGTTTCGTCATAATGTATTACTGCATTTGCTACTTTAAATTCTGGTACGACTTTCATTAAGTCTTTTACTTGTTCATTATATACATCTGACATTTTCTTTTTATATCTCATATCTTTATCTTTCCAAAAGTCCATATCTCCAAGTTCAATTATAATTTCACAAACTAAATCTCTTTGACTATCTTGCGAGATTTTATTGAAATAGTCTTTGATTTTTCTATCTTCACGAGTTTGTTTCTCGTTGTATTCATTTTTGGCTTGTTCAAATTCTTGTAAATATAAATCTCTAACATCATTAAACAAATTATTTGAACCATATATAACAAAAATATCATCTCTATTTTTATCATAATCTCTTAAGTTGTGTTTATTTGCATCTGATAATTGTTTTGCATTTTGAATAGCATTATTTGAAAATGATGTTGTTCCTGATGGATTAGTTTTTGCAATTTCTTTTGCTTTGTTTGTTCTATTCTTATCACTACCTAAGTGAATAGAATATGCAAGTTCCTCATTCATATAGTACCTCCTTTGAAATTTCTTCGTAGCGTAGGAATTTGACTTGTCAGAATTCCTAACCCAGTAGACTTAAGTTAAGTACACTTTTAAAAATTTATATTTGTAGATAGCTGAAAACGATATAAAATATAGTTCTAAAAAGTAGTAAAATTAAATTTTAGGAGGATTTCATTATGGTAGAGATAACTTATCAAAAAGAGGGAGATTATTTTATTCCTGACTTATTTTTAGAGAAAGAGGAATATGCAAAAGATTATAATATTGGAAAGTATGGTCATTTAAGATTAGAATATTTAAAAAATCATAAGAAAGCAGAATATATAATAATGTTTATGAACAAGACTTTAAGAAAACATATTGTTGAAACTGATAAACAAGCTAAAAGGAAATTTGAAATACTTATGAAACAAATGCTACAGAAAAATCCTATTGATGAACATTTGAAAGATACTGACCCACTAAAATGGACTGGAATTATGAATAATTATAAGTGTTCAGCAGAAGAAATTATATTTAAAGAATTAATTTATATTTAGATTTTTACTTGGCAAATGTAAACGATTGTTCTGCAATAAGTGGAGAATTTAAAGAGATTGGAAGTGATATTATGAGTAAAGAACTTATAACAACACAAATGAATGTAAATAATAAATTAGTTAGAGTTATGAGAGTAGATAATGTAGATTATATATCTCTAACAGATTTAGCAAAATATCAAAATGAAAATGATCCATCAGGAGTTATACGTAATTGGATGTCTAATAAAAATTCTTTCGATTTTTATAATCTTTGGGAAGAATTACATAATGAAAATTTTAATTCCGTAGAATCACACAGAATTAAAATCGATGAAGTTGGATATAACCGTTTTACTATGACACCAAATCGTTGGAAGAAAGAGTTTAATGCTATTGGAATTATTCCAAGCAGTGGAAAATATAGCATAGGTACATTTGCACACCCTGATATTGCTTTCGAGTTTGCAAGTTGGTTGAATGTAGAATTTAAATTATATTTAATTACAGAATTTGAACGATTAAAGCAGAATGAAAGCTATCAAAACAAAATTGATTGGTCAGTTAGAAGAGAACTTGCAAAAACAAATTATAGAATACATACTGATAGTATAAAAGAAAATATAATTCCTATACTAACTGAAAAGCAAAAATTATATGTATATGCCAATGAAGCAGTTATTTTAAATGTTGCATTATTTGGAATGACTGCAAAAGAATGGAAAGATAAAAATCCTACTTTAGATGGCAATATGAGAGACTATGCAAATATTCTTCAGTTAGTAATTTTGAGTAATTTAGAAAATTTAAATAGCGAGATGATAGCTCAAGGAATAGAACAAAAGACAAGACTTGAAAGATTAAATGAAATAGCTAAAAAGCAATATAATATATTACAAGATAGTAAAGGAATAAAAAAATTAGAAGAATTAGATAATAATTATTATATAAAATAGTGAATAGTAAAACCCGTTTTGAAAAAATCAAAACGGGTTACTTACGTTATTTAATTGTTTTCCAACATTGAGGATCTTTACCGTAAAAATTACCTGAAAGACATTTAGCAACTGATGGACAACCACGACAAAAATTTTTCAATTTGCATTTTGAGCATTCTTCAAATTTTTCGTACTGTCTATATTGTTTCATTTTTTCACCAAAAAAAATGTCGTACAGACTTTCTTCTGGTACTTTTCCAATTGGAGATTCACATCTTCTACAAGCATATACTGTTCCATCAGACAAAACTGTCATATGAGAAATTCCACACCGACACCCATCTAATATCAAATCCTTAGGATTTTCAACATTGTCTATATTAAACAAACCATTTTCATAAAGAAATAAAGTCCATAAATGATCTTTTAATACAAACTTCGTATGACTGTCTTTATAGGAAATAAACTTTTCCCACATTGTGCCTAAAAATTCGTGATATTCTTCTGCAGACACAATATTTTGAAAATCATCTGGATTAGGGCAATATCTTGCAAAAGCAAAATTGTCTACCTCATATTTTACAACTGTGTCAACCAAATTAGGAATTTCGTCGATATTACTCTTTGAAACAGTAGCCATAATAGTAGTAGCAATTCCTGCTTTTCTCAGGCAATTAAGCTTACTTAAGGTTGCAGTAAAAGAGCCTTTTTTTCTAATAAAGTCGTGGGTTGCTTCTAATCCATCCAAAGACATTTGATAATTAATACATCCATAATCTTTGAGTTTCATAGCTACTTCATCTGTAATATGAAATGGATTTCCTAATATCGCAAATTTAATGTTGTTTTGCTTGAGTAACTCGAGAAAATCCCATACATTTTTATAAAGTAAAGGATCTCCACCAGTTACAGAGATAAAAGGTGTCCGTTTCATTTTTTTACTGGTACTAATAAAATCTTGCAATATTACAGAAAGTTTTTCGAAAGGTAAATCATTGTTTTTACACAAATCTTTTCCTGCATAAATATAACAATGTTTACATCTTTGATCACAACTATCTGTAATATGCCATTGTAGTCCAAAGTATTTTTGTGCCATTACTATCCCTCCTGAGATTATAAACAACCTCCACCACAGCCACCAATGCAGCCTCCACCGCAACCTCCTCCACAGCCACAACTGCCACCAGAAGTATTTTTCTTATCTTCTTCTGTTTCTTTAGATAATGTAGTATCGCTAGCGTTAACTGTTTCTGTAGAAGAGAGTACATCCTGTGCTGTAAAAGAAGGAGAATAATCTACTGCATCTTTATCAGCCCAATAGTTACAGGAATCTTCTATTTTCCGAGTATCCTCATCAGAAGATTTCTTACCAAACAACGTCTTAAAAAAATTTTTAAACATAAGTATTCCTCCTCGTATAAAATTATTTAGATAGGATTTATATATACACTTGCTTAAAGCAAGATAATAAAAATAACAAAAATATCTTATCATATTTTTATGTAAATTTCAATAATTATGGTTAAATTTATTGTATTTTATGTAAAATTATGATATATAATATCTGTATTTTATAGTACACTGAAAAATTAATAGACACGAAACACTGGTTAATAAGGGATACAATAAGCTATTCTCCCACTTTCGAGACATAGAGAATTAAGATTTGTAGGAAACTTATTAGCCCAATGCGGTGAAAAATATTTTGGCTGGTTTAGAAGAATAGTTTGTAAAATGTCCAGCAGTGGTTAAGACCGATTAGCATGTTTCTCTATGCACATCTCATTACATCTCAGATGAGATATTACAAGTTATTGTTTTAGAGAATATTCAAAGAGTAATTTCGTATATAAAAAGCTATGAAGATTTATTTATTCAAGAACAAATTGCAAAATCTACACAAGATGAACTAAAGCATATTTCTAAAAACAAGAAAAAACTTGAAAAAGCCAAAAACAGAGTGATTGAAATAGATAATTTATTTATGCATATTTATGAAGATAATGTATCTGGAAAGATTACAGATGACAGATTTAGAAACTTATCTTTTAATTATGACAAGGAACAACAAGAATTAAAAATTAAGATTGAACAATTGTCAAAATATATTGAAAATACTGAAAAGAAAGATACCGATATAACACAATTCATGTCTAATTCAATATCTTCAACATATCTCATTATTAAATCGGCTTGTTCTTCACGAGTATAATCTTTCCAAGTTCTAGTTCTTGCTTGATATTCTTTATCTAGTTTTATCTTATTGATAAAATCAATATCTCGTTTTAATAAAATATCCTTTGGAGTAAATCTTAATTCTTCTATATTATCAGTAGTATCTAATTTATTTTCTATTTCTGTAATCGCTTTTTCAACGATTTTCTTTTCTTCGTTATATTCTTTTAATTCAAAAACACCATTAATATATGCTCTTTTAATTCTTTCTAGTTTGCTTTTCTGATTATTTATTTCTTTTTCTAATTGTTCTTTAGGCTCATCAAATTTCTGCTTTATCATAGGCAAAAAAAATTGATTAACAACCTCATCATATTCAATTAATTCAGCTATAAATTGATTAAAATAATCATTTATTAACTTTTCTTTAAACTCAATTTTACAATCATTACAATAGTAGTAATAATAACTTTTGCCATTTTTCTTTGTAGTAGCTTTACCACCTAAAATTCTGCCACATTTAGGACATTTTAGTTTTTGTAAGTATAGATAGGTTAATGTTCTTTTAAATGCTCTTGAATTTTTCTTTTTCTGCACTTGACAATCTTCCCACATTTCTTTAGATACAATAGGTTCTACTACATCTTCATAAAAAGTAGGGTGGTTAGTTCTTTTTCTGTAAACAAAGTCTCCTTTATATATTTCATTTTGAAGAATATTAACAATAGTAGAGTCACGCCAATTATCTTTTCCTAATACTTTTTCTTCGTTAAATAAATTACTTATTTTTTTATAAGATAGTCCATTATAATATAAGTCAAATATTCTAACTATGACATCTTTAGTAGAATAATCAATTACCAATTTTCTATCTTCGTGCTTATATCCAAGTGGTGCTATATGGGGAATATGACCGTTTTTTATTGCTCCTGCTAAACCTATAATCTTTCAAACTCTGGTCTGTGATTACCAGTTTTAGCACTTATTCCTGCATCTTCATAATAATCAACTATCTCATAACCTTTGAATTTGCAAAAAGCTTCTAATCTTTCTTTTTGCTCTGGAATACTAAAGCCTTCACGTGCTTGATCTTCTGTTGATACTCTCATATACAAACCACATTTTTTCTTTTCTTCGTTCATTTACTAAAACCTCCTAATAAAAAAGAGACATCAAAGCACACAATAATACTAATGACATCTCCTAAATAATTTTATTTTTAAATACAATTTTTCATAAATCATATATAATCATCTCCTATAAATGTAAATGCTTACATAAGACATTGTATCACAATTTTTAGAAATGTCAGATTTTTACAGATTATATGCTTTTCAAATATGTTTCTAATTCTGATAATTTAATCTTTTTAGATAAATTAGAAATATAAACATCATTTGAATAATTGAAAACTAACAAGGTAATATTTTTCACAATTACTTTATGCGGTTCAATATATGAGAGATTAGTCTTTTCAATTTTTCTAATACTACCTTTTATAAAAATAGGGCTTACTTTAGAAAACTCACATATAAATTCAAGTCTTTGTTTTAAACTTTCCTCAAATTGTATCTCTTTTTTAATTATCTTCATTACAGACACCATCCTTTCCTTTAGGATGATTTTTTTGCAAAAGAAAAAAATCAACCATTTCTGATTGATTTTTGTATCTGTAGTTCGAACAGATTCGTTATTGGTACCGATGGTGGGACTCGAACCCACATGGTTTCCCGCATAATTTTGAGTCATGTGCGTCTACCAATTCCGCCACATCGGCATAATTATTTAACAAAAAAAATATGTACTAATATATATTAGCACATATTTTTTAAATTGTCTAGATTTTTTTAAACTTTATTTTCTTCTTGCTTTTTTATTAAAGCATCATACTCAAAAACAGTAACTGTTTTTATATTTATTTCAGAAAAGTCATCTTTTTCATTTTCAAATTCAACCATTTTAAAACTTGTTTTATTTTTTAAATCTAATTGCAGCTTAGAAATATCTACTAAAATCTTTGTTGATAAGTCTTGTCCTACTGGTAAAGTCTTGTTTTGATTATCATAAAAAATACAATTTGTATAACTTATTGCATTGCTTCCTTCTTTTAAATCTATTTTATAAAAATTTATTTTATTATTTTCTTTTTTTATGGCTTCTTGTATTTCTTTTTCAGGATTAATATCAAATATATTTATTTTTCTATCATCTAAATTATTCTCTCCGATTGCTTTATATACTGGTATTTCTTCTGGTACCACTACTTTATTCATAGCTGTTTTTAAATTAGCAATTATTTTTTCAAGTGATAATTTAAAGCCGATTTGTTTTGTATTTTTATTTATTTCTAATATATTAAATTTGTCTTTAGCTAGTTCTCTGTGTTTTTTATTTTTTATCTTTGATACTTTAGTACTATCTTGAATTATTCCTCCAAATATGTCAAATTCTTCATTTTCTGATAAGGATTTTTCCTGTATAGTTTCTTTTTTTATTTCTTTCAATGTAGTTTCTATATCTTTTGGTTGAAATTCATTAATTTTTATTTTGTTTATTATTTCTAATAAATTAGTTGAAGTTATATATACACTATCTGTTTCATCTTTGCTAAGATTTTTTCTTTGTATTTTGTCCATCTTTTTGCCAAAATTTTCTAAATCTTCCTCATAATCAAAAACTCTTGTTATCTTCTTTATTATATTAACTTCTTCCGCTTCTCCCTCTGGTAAAGTTGCCATTTCATCTTTGTTGCTATATTTCCAAAATTCAAATATACTTTTTTTATGGCTATCTATTTCTTCAATAAAAGCTGTTGCATTTTCAATTTTTTTCTGCATATTTTTATTTTTTAGTTTTAAGCTATTTATGTCCATTATGACATTTTTTAATTCATTTTCTTTTAGTTCTATTACTTTATATAGTTCCACTAATTCTTCTATTGTATAATTTTGTTTTTTTCTTTTCTTTTTAGGTAATTCTTCATTTTCTTCATGCTGTATTTCTATTTTACTTTCATCTATATTTTCCTCTTTTTTTACCTTGTTTTTATTATTTTTTTTACTATATTTAAAATAATATTTAAATTTTCCAAAAAAGGATTTTTTACATTCTAAAAATGTAGATATTTGTTTTTCTTTTGCTAGATATTCTATTTCTTGTGCAGCAATTTCTACTTTTAATTTTTCCAATTTGAGTTTATTTTCTTCTATTAAATCTTCTGCTACTTTTTGTTTTTCTTCGCCCAAATGATATTGATTACTAATCCATTCAGCTATATCTATATATTCTATTTTTTCATCTTCTAAATAAAATTCTAATTCTCCATTTTTATTAATATTAGTTTTAAAATGAAAATAATGTGGTAATTCTGTTTGTAAAATAAACATTGCTTTTAATAATTTATATAATTGATTTGCATCTTCTTGTGTGTTTAATTTTATTTTATATGGACTTTTTATTTTATGATATACTTCAGTTTCTCCAACTATATGTATACTTAACTTATTTCTTTTATCATATACCTCATAAATTAATGGCCAATCTTTTGTAAAAAGCCATAGGTAGTTTTCAATATCTTCAAATTCTGATTTTTTTAAATATTTATTGCTATATTCAACATTACGAATTGGTACAAATATCTTTTCATTTTTCTTTTTTTCTAATTTTTTCTTTATTAAAAAGAAAAATGTTGAATAATCAGAATCTTCTGTAGGTACTAACATAAAATATTGATTTGTATTTTCTGAATAATAAATTTGCCATAAATAATTATTTTCATATTTTACTTTAAATGGTATTTTTTTACTCAAACTAGTTTGTTCTTTTTCTATTTCTTCTACTTCATCTATTTTAAATTGTTTTAACATACTTAAAAAAGTAGTATATTTTAAAATGTTTTCTTCATTTTCTCCATCTAAATATTGTGCCAAAGGCTTTGCTTGTTTATATTTTTCGCTAATTTCATCTAATCTATTTGTTGGCGACAACAATATTTGAATATCTTTAACTGGTATGTACCTATATTGTTTATATTGTTTCTCTTCATAAAATTTTGGAATTCTAAATTCCAAAGGTTTATACTCTTTTAATTCTTCTGGAATATTTTCTAAATCTAATCCTATATATTCCAATTTTTCTTTTATACTATTATTTTTATCTCCAGCTTTTTTAGGCAATGTTTATTTCTCCCCTCTATTAATTATTTATTTTATAATATCATAGAAATTTTTAAATTCATATCCTTCTTCTTTTAGTTTAGCAATGATTTGTGGTAACGCATCTGCTGTTACACTTTTAGCCGCTGCATCATGCATTAATATAACTAAACTATTTTTACTTCCCATTGTTTCTGTTAATCTTGTCATTTCAAACTCTACTGAAAGATTATTAGTCTCAGCATCTCCTGTTAACGCATTCCAATCGACATTTACAATATTATTTTGTAATAATAATTCTTTTGCTTCTTTTTTTATCTCTGCATATTTTCCTCCAGCTAATCCTCCTGGAAATCTAAATAAATGTGAATTGTAGTCAGGTACTTCTATAGCATTTTTTACTTTATCATTACATTCATTATATTCATCTAATACTGATTGTGGAGATGAATATATTTTAGAGTATGTATGAGAATATCCATGATTTGCTAAGTAATGTCCTTCCTCATACATTCTTTTTACAACGTCTTTCCTTGAATCAACGTTTGACCCTAATATAAAAAAGGTTGCTTTTACATTTTCTTGCTTTAATATATCTAGTATTTTTGAAGTAACAGGAGATGGTCCATCATCAAATGTTAGAAATACCCTTTTATTATCGGATTTATAAATAGTATCCATATTTTGTTTTCCGAATATCAGTTAGCTGTGGATTTCTTTCCTTTTTCTTTTTTTCTGTCTCTTCTTTTATTTTAGCTTGTTTTTCTTCTTCTTGATGTTTTATTGAATTCAACTGTGCTTCGTATTGTTTATATACTTTATATTCTTCCATTAAATTTTTAATATGATTAATTGTTAATAATATACAGAACAACAATAAAATTAATATTACCATAATAAATATTCTTTTTTTATCCAGTTTAGTCCTTGTATCTATTTTGTATACATCTAATTTATAATCGTTATCATCATTAACCATTTTTTACTTCCTCTTATTTTACATTTTTCAACTTCTTTTTTACTTTTTATATTATATACTATTTTTTATATTTTTTGTAGTGAATTTTAAAAAAACTCCAATAAAATTAATTGGAGTTTTTTATTTAAACTTTCATTGTGTTTTTTATATATTCTATTTCTTCTTCAATATTTAATCTCATAAATATAGGCTCACCTTTTTTTATTACTTGAACATTATTAAGTTTATCATATTTTTTTAATAATTCCCATGTTTTTAAATCTTGATCTTTTATTCCAATCTGTCTAAATATATTTTCTGCAGTATCATTCATAAAAGGTTTAATCAAAATTGCTATTTTTCTTAAATTCTCAATTAAATGATACATACATGATTCTAATTTATCTTTATTTTCTTCTTCTTTTGCTAATGACCATGGCATTGTTTCGTCAATATATTTATTTGTTCTTGAAATTAATGTCCAAATTTCTTGTAACGCATTTGCTATTTCATATTCTTGCATTTTTTCTTCAAATTTTTCAATTTGCTCTATAGTAAATTTTTCGAATTCTTCATCTACTTCATTTGGTTTACCATTATACTTAGGTACTTTTCCTTCAAAGTACTTGTTTACCATTGATACCGTCCTATTTAGTAAATTACTTAAATCATTGCATAAATCAAAATTATATCTTTCTACAAACTCCTCTGGTGTAAATACTCCATCTTGTGATACTGGTATTTCTCTTAGCAAGAAATATTTTGTAGCATCTAAACCATATCTTTCAATTAAAGTTTCTGGATAAATTACATTTCCTTTTGATTTTGACATTTTTCCATCTTTCATCATTATCCAGTTATGTACTAGGATGGTTTTTGGAAGTGGTAAATCTAATGCCATTAAAAATATAGGCCAATAAATTAAATGAAATCTAGCAATATCTTTTCCAACTACTTGTAAATCAGCTGGCCAATATTTTTTAAATAGTTTATCATCTTCAGATAAATATCCTAAAGCTGTTAAATAATTTGTTAATGCATCTACCCATACATAAATAACATGTTTTGGGTCTTTTAAAACTTTTATTCCCCAATCAAAAGAAGTTCTTGTTACGCATAAATCTTCTAATCCTGGTTTTATAAAGTTATTTATCATTTCATTTTTACGAAATGCTGGTTTTACAAAATCAGGATGATCTTCGTAATATTTTAAAAGTCTATCTGCATACTTTTTCATATTGAAAAAATATGATTCTTCTTTCATTAATTTTACTTCTCTACCACAGTCAGGGCATTTTCCATTTACTAATTGTGTTTCTGTAAAATATGTTTCGCATGGTACGCAATACCAACCTTCATATTCACCTTTGTATATGTCCCCTTGTTCCATGAAATGATCAAATATCTTTTGAACTGTCTTTTCATGTTCTGAATCTGTTGTCCTTATAAAATGGTTATAGTCTATATCCATTTTTTTCCATAATTCTTTGGCCATAGCTGCCATTTCATCGACATATTCTTTTGGCGTCTTTCCTAACTCTTTAGCTTTTTCTTCTATTTTTTGTCCATGTTCGTCTGTTCCAGTTAGCATATAGGTATCTTCTCCTTTTAGCTTATGAAACCTTTTTATGCTATCAGCTAAAACTGTTGTATATGCCGTTCCTATATGGAATCTTCCACTTGGGTAATAAATTGGTGTTGTTATATAGAATTTTTTATTCATTTTTATTTCCTCCTGTATAAAATGATTTCTTATAATAGAAAATTTTTTCATCTCTCTTTTTTTCTTAAAATATATTATCATAAAAGCTTATAAATATCAATACAAATATGTATAAAAGGTTGAACTTAACTAATTCCTGACTTCAGGAAAAATAGTTTAAATTCAACCATTTTTTTATTTATTCATCTTTTATTGTATTAATTTTTAATAATTTGAATATCTCAACTATTGCTAATGGTGCTAATATTAATAAAATTAATTCCACTATATTTTGAGTCGGTAATACTGGAATACTAAAAATTTCTCTTAAAACTGGTATTGCTAATATTACAAGCATTAGGGCTGCAGATGCTATTATAGCCCATATTAATTTGCTATTATTAAATACTTTTGCTTTAAAGATTGATTTTTTGTTATCCCTAATATTGAATACATGCACTAATTCAGACATAGCAAGTGTTACAAAAGCCATTGTTTGACCTACTTCTATTTTTGTTTCATCTAATGAAAGTCCTTCTATTGGAGTTGTTGTAGATAAGCCTACCATAAAAGCTACTAATGTTAATATTCCTATCATTGCACCTTGGTAAATAACTCTCCATGTCATTCCTTTGGTAAATACTCCTTGGTTTGGCTTTGCTGGTTTTCTTTTCATTATATCTGAATTTGCTGGATCAAATGCTAATGCTAATGCTGGTAAAGAATCCGTTACTAAATTTATCCATAAAATATGAATTGGTAATAATATTTCTAAATTTGAAATATCTGTTATTCCAAACCATTTCGCAAATAATGGTGTACACAATGTTGCTAGTAATAAAACTATTATTTCTCCTACATTACTTGAGAGTAAAAATTGTATTACTTTTAATATATTATCATAAATTCTTCTTCCTTCTTCTACTGCTGACACGATTGTTGCAAAATTATCGTCTGTTAAGATAACTTCTGCAGCTTCTTTTGCAACGTCTGTTCCAACAACTCCCATTGCACATCCTATATCTGCTGTTTTTAATGCTGGACTATCGTTTACTCCATCTCCTGTCATTGCAACTATTTCGCCATTTTTTTGCCATGCTTTTACTATTCTAACTTTATGTTCTGGTGATACTCTTGCATATACAGAATAACGTCTAACATTTTTTTGTAAATCTTCATCTGACATTTTTTCTAGTTCTAATCCTGTTAAAGCTTCATCTTCGTCTTCTAAAATTCCTAATTTTTTAGCAATTGCTGTTGCAGTAATTTTGTGGTCTCCTGTAATCATAACTGTTTTTATTCCTGCTGTTTTACATTTTTCTACTGCTTTTTTTGCTTCTTCTCTAGGTGGATCTATCATCCCAACCATTCCTATAAATGTTAAATCTTCTTCTATATTCTCCAATTCAGTTTTGGTTGGTTTATGATCTATTTCTTTGTATGCACATGCTAATACTCTTAATGCCTCTTTAGCCATTTTCTCATTATTTTTCCTTATTACTTCTGAATAATTGTCTAAGTTTTGTTTTATTTCTCCGTTTTCCAAATAAGTTTTACATCTTTTTAGTAACTCATCTACTCCACCTTTAGTATATACAATATATTTTCCATTTACTTCATTTACTGTTGTCATAAGTTTTCTATCTGAGTCAAATGGAACTTCTTCTATACGTGGCATCCTATCATAAATTGATGGGTCAAAATCTAATTTAAAAGCCATATCAACTAGTGCTGTTTCTGTTGGATCCCCTGTTAATGTTCCGTCATTTGAAATTTTTGTATCATTACATAGCATATTAGCATATACTAATTTTTTTATATCTTCATTTGTTGCATCTTTCTTAAACTCTTCTAAATCTTTTGTTTGGCTATTAATAAAAATTTTCTCAACTGTCATTTTATTTTGTGTTAAAGTTCCTGTTTTATCTGAACATATAACAGTTGCACTTCCTAAAGTTTCAACCGCTGGAAGCCTTTTTACAATAGCATTTTTCTTAACCATTTTTTGAACTCCAATTGCAAGTACTATTGTAGATACTGCTACTAATCCTTCTGGAATAGCCGCTACTGCTAGGCTTACTGCTGTCATAAACATATGAATTGGTTCTTTTCCTTGTATTAATCCTATTATAAATATAAATACACAAATCGCTAATGCTACTATTCCTAGTGTCTTTCCTAGTTTGTTTAATTTTTCTTGAAGAGGTGTTGTTTGTTCTTCCGCTAAATCTAACATTCCTGCTATTTTTCCTACTTCTGTCGTCATTCCTGTTTCTACTACTATACCTTTTCCTCTACCATAAGTTATTAAACTTGATGAAAATAGCATATTTAACCTATCACCCAAGCCAACTTCTGCATCTTCAATTATTTCAATATTTTTTTCAACTGGAACAGATTCTCCAGTAAGTGATGCTTCTTGTGATTTTAAATTAACAGCTTCTATAATTCTTACATCTGCTGGTACATAGTCTCCTGTATCTAATACTATAATGTCTCCTGGTACCAATTCTTTTGCTGGTACTACTATTATTTCTCCATTTCTAATTACTTTTGAAGCATGATCTGTCAATTTTTGTAATGCTTCTAGTGATTTTTCTGCTTTTGATTCTTGTGTTACTCCTATAATTGCATTTACAATAACAACTATTAAAATAATAATTGTATCTGTTATTCCTTCCCCTTCTGCAACTCCTACTGCTCCTGATACAATTGCTGCAATAATTAGAACAATAATTGAAAAATCTTTAAATTGATCTAAAAATCTTTGTATCATTGGCTTTTTTTTCTTTGCTTTTAATTGATTATATCCATATTGTTCTTGCCTTTTTTTAACTTCTTCTGTTGTTAACCCTTTTTCTAGATTTGTGTTTAAGTCTTTTTCAACTTCTTCAATTTTTTTGTTGAACCAATTGTTTTTTTTCACTTCTTTACCACTCCTTGTCTTATTATTTTTTACATATTAATAAAAATTATTAATTAAACTTATAAATTAAGTGTACTATAATGCAAAAAAACTTTTAAAAGGAAATTAATATTTCCTCTTAAAAGTCTCGCTTACTATTTATAGCTTACTAACCAGATACTTTCGTATCGCGACTGTTGATTAGTAATAAAAAGCTACTCCCTCTTAATTATTATAATTTTTTGGTGACCCCTACGGGAATCGAACCCATGATTCCACCTTGAGAGGGTGGCGTCTTAACCGCTTGACCAAGGGGCCAAAAAATGCTTTTTAGCACTTTCTATTTATATCATTTTTTTCTTATTTCGTCAAGAGCAAATTAATCTTATTTTTCTGTATTTAAATCTTTTAGTTATAGTTCAGTAATAAATAATTATAATGTCCAAGCTTTGGCTCTCCCTATAATACTTAAATTTTATTTAATGTCTTTTCA
>ULXI01068759.1_pt1 | contig 32573 bp, 40 predicted proteins | sample 1961181 | NCBI WGS metagenome assembly ULXI01 (sample SAMEA4835835, study PRJEB28245) | human gut metagenome | biome: gut microbiome; material: fecal sample | place: Denmark | collected 2008 | reverse complement strand
CGATGTGTTTGAGTATATTTAAACACATTTTGAGTGGCAGGCAGAAATGGGATATCCGCTTATCGACGTGTTACGGACAGGACAGAGGTTAAAAGAAGCCTGTATTAAGAAAAATATCGAGGCAAAAGAAATCAAACAATTTTTGGGACTGGCGGCGATGCAGTCTATCTATAACTGGTTTCAGGGCAAGGCATTGCCATCGCTGGACAATTTTTATGCGCTGAGCAGTTATCTTGGAACAGAATTGGATTCCCTGATCGTGCCGCAGGGGCGTCATCAGGAGCATGAAATATTGGAAGACGCTTCCTTTTTCAGACGACAGGCAGTTTATTTTGGTTTTTTGCTGGAAGCAGAAGCGCAGAGCAGTTCATAAAATCGTAAGGGACGAGTGAACTGTAATACCAAATTTTCCGGAAATCCCGCGGCGTGTGTTGTAGGAGAGAAAGTTCCTTGCTATAATAAAAAGATGAGGTTGGCGAGATCACAATGCAGTCAGGCTGCATCGCAGCCATAGGCAGGGGCAGCAGGAACGGACCGCAGACAGCGGGAGCGGAGGCTTACAGCATGATCACACGGGAACAGATTCGAAAGCTGGCAGGGTATTCCTATTCCAGAGGGGTAGATATCTGGCGGCAGGGCAAGATCAGGCGCTTTCAGATAAAAACTACGAAAAAAGGCAGGCAGATTCAGGCGGACGTCAAAGGGAGCGGGAGAAATCTTTATGACGTGAGGATCCTGCTGGATGAGGAAGAAGACAGCGTGCAGGAGGCATGGTGCGATTGTCCTGCATTTTATTCCTATGAGGGTCTGTGCAAGCATTGTACGGCGGTGCTTTTATATTATCTGGAAAATCCGGACCGGGTGGAAGAAGAGCATATGAGTCTGTCGGAGTTCCTGAAACAGCGTGGGCTGGAAGGCATCCAGAAAGAAATCGGTGAAGCAACGGACGGGATAAAGATTCAGGAAAATCTCAGGTCCCCGGGAAATACTACAGCCTCCAGAAGCGATAGCATGCTTCTTGCCGGTGTCCCGAAGCGGAAGACGACCAGACAGTTAAAAGAGCTTCTGCAGAAACAGACTGCCCGGCATATGCTTCCGGTTCTGCAGGAAGAAAGCTTTGGGAAGGTGCGTCTGGAGCCGCTTCTTATTTGTGATACGCGTGAATGCCGGGCGGAATTTCGGATCGGGATCGGCAGGATGTATATTGTAAAGGATATTTTTTCCATGATCCGCGCGCTTCGGGAGCAAAGCAGCTATTCCTATGGAAAAAGTCTGGAATTTGTTCATATAAAAGGAAGCTTTACCGAAGAATCGCGACCGCTTGTGGAATTTCTGGAGCAGTGGGTTGGCCGTTATGAAAAGGCGTATCTGCAGACGAGCGGTTATTCCTATCTGTATCGGGCAGCGCTCCCGAAAGCTCGGACGATCGTGCTGGATGGCTGGGGACTGGATGGATTTCTGGATGCGATGAGAAACCGGGTATTTTATGTACAGCTGGATGGAACGGAGAGCCGTTGGCATGTCACGGACGCAGCACTGGAACGCAGATTGCAGCTGACGGGAACGGAAGGTGGTGCAGAGCTTTCCCTGGAAAATGTGTTTGGATATGCCTGTGAACGGGATCAGGTGTATTTTAAGGACGGACTGATTTATCGGGTTTCCAATGAAGGGCTGGGAGAAGTGACCGAGTTTTTGGACTGTATGAAAAAGCTTCCGAACCGGACGGCTTTTTTGCAGGAAGAGGATTTGCCGGCATTTTTCAGACAGTTGATGCCGATATTAAAAGAACATTTTCAATGCGAGATCAAAGGAGTCGATGAAAAGCAAACGGAATTGTCGGCAGTAAAATTCCAGTTTTATCTGGATATGCCACAGGAGAAACTGGTCAGCTGTCGTGCAATCGCCCGCTATGGAGAACGGGAGTATAGTGTATACGATCTGACAGAGGATATTGACAGACGGGATCTTGTCAGCGAGTCGGAAGCAGCGCGGATTTTAAGCTCCTATTGCAATACTTATGATGATCTGAAAAAAGAAATGATTATTTATCAGGACGACGAATTGTTTTATCGTCTCCTGACAGAAGGAATCGTGCAGTTTTCTGCAATCGGTGAGGTGTATGTTTCCGATGCGCTGAAAAAAGTGCGGGTTCTGCCGTCGCCCGGCGTATCCGTTGGAATTTCCATGGGCGGTGACTCGTTGGAGCTGACAGTGTCTTCTCAGGATATGCCGAGGGAAGAGCTGATGGAAATTTTGTCCCGTTATGATCGGAAACGAAAATTCTACCGGCTCAAGAACGGCGACTTTGTAAATATGGAAGAAAATGGTCTGGAATCCCTGCAGGAGGTGCGCCAGGCGCTGCAGCTGACAGATAAGCAGTTGATGCAGGACAAAATCGAGGTTCCGGCGTACCGGATGCTGTATCTGGATGAGACGCTGCAGGAAAACGCCATGATGGAAGTGATTCGGGATGTATCTTTTGCGAGTCGGATCGAGAAGCTGCAGAATCCGGATTTCAAAAAGGACTATGTGCCGGATTCCTTAAAAGGAATTCTGCGGGAATATCAGAAAGCCGGTGCCGCGTGGATTGGAATGCTTTACAGCAACCAGTTCGGCGGAATTCTGGCGGACGATATGGGGCTTGGAAAAACGCTGCAGGTCATCAGCTTCCTATTGACAGAGCACACCGGATGCAGCCTGATCGTCTGCCCGGCGTCACTTGTTTATAACTGGAAGCATGAGCTGGAACGGTTTGCGCCTTCGCTGAAAGCGGATATGGTAACGGGAAATGTTCAGCAGCGCAAGGAAGTTCTGGATCGCTGGAAAGAAGTGGATGTATTGATTACGTCCTATGATCTGCTCCGTCGGGATATCACAGACTATCAGGAGCTTCATTTTTTCTGCGAGGTGATCGATGAAGCGCAGTATATCAAAAATCACGGAACGCAGGCGGCGAGGGCAGTCAAGCAGGTTCAGACTGGATTCCGGCTTGCGCTGACGGGTACACCGATAGAGAACCGGTTGAGTGAGCTGTGGAGTATTTTTGACTATCTCATGCCGGGGTATTTGTACAGCTATCAGCGGTTTCGGACAGAGCTGGAACAGCCGATTGTCCAGCACAAGGACGAAGACGCTGCAAAGCGGCTGCAGCGGCTGATCCGTCCATTCGTCCTGCGGCGCCTGAAAAAAGAAGTGCTGCAGGATTTGCCGGACAAGCTGGAGGAAAACCTGTATGCCGATATGGATGGGGAGCAGCAGGAGCTGTACGATGCCCATGTCAGACGTATGAAGCTGATGCTGGAGGAAAAATCCGACGAGGAAATCCGGACGGATAAGATCGAAATTCTGGCGGAACTGACGCGCCTTAGACAGCTTTGCTGCGATCCGGCACTTTTGTATGATAATTATAAAGGAGGCTCTGCAAAGACAGAGCTTGTGCGTGGGCTGATCCGAAATGCAGTGGAAAACGGGCACAAGGTACTCCTGTTTTCTCAGTTTACAACGATGCTGGAGCGCCTATACCGGATTTTGGAGGAGGAAAAGATTGCAAGCCACATGCTGACCGGCGCGACTCCGAAAGAAAAAAGAATCGAAATGGTGGAGTCGTTTGCGCACGATGAAGTTCCGGTATTCTGTATTTCCCTGAAAGCGGGAGGAACCGGGTTGAATCTCACGGCGGCAGACGTGGTGATCCATTTTGATCCGTGGTGGAACAGCGCAGTACAGAATCAGGCGACGGACCGTGCACACCGGATCGGGCAGAAAAATGTGGTCAATGTTTACCGAATTCTTGCCAAAGGGACGATTGAAGAGAAAATCGTGGAGCTGCAGGAACGCAAGCTGCAGCTTTCAGACAGAATCCTCGGAGGGGAGAGCCTGCAGGCGCAGGGTCTGACCCGCGAGGAACTGTTGGAACTGCTGCGGTGAGTGCTGTCAAATTCAGGATACGGCTCTCTGGCAGGCGTGCAGCAGATGCTCGTGCTCATATTTTTCCTTGGTTGCCATACCGCCGCGGATATGGCGCTCGGATTTGTTGATATCGAGTACCTTTCGGGCTTCTCTTGCCAGAGCTGGATTGACCTGCATCAGCCGTTCCGTGATATCTTTATGTACAGTGGATTTGCTGATTCCAAACTGGCGGGCAGCTTGCCGGACGGTCGCATTGGATTCGATAATATAGCCGGCTACCGCCATGGCACGTTCTTCAATATATTCTTTCATAAAATCCCCTAAAGAACATTTTTTACAAGATATTACGGGGACAGGGAAAATATGCTATACTCAGCATAAGGGAAAATACCAGACAAATGAGAAATAAAAACCGCATATTTTGCGGGATGGAGGGGAAAATGCTTTATTCGGGGAAGGATCTGCGGAAGCTGATTATACCGCTGATCATTGAACAGATTCTTGCAATTGCTGTTGGAATGGCGGATACGATTATGGTTTCCGCAGCGGGAGAAGCGGCGGTTTCAGGCGTTTCACTGGTGGACACGGTCAACATTTTGCTGATCAATGTGTTCTCTGCTCTGGCAACCGGCGGTGCGGTCGTTTCAGGACATTTCCTTGGGAAAAAGAAAAGAGAGGACGCATGTAAGTCGGCATGGCAGATCTTGTTGTTTGCCACACTGCTCGCACTCGTTATTTCCGTTATTTTTATAACGGCACATGATCCGCTGCTGCGTCTGATGTTCGGTAAAATCGAGGATGACGTTATGAAGGCGAGCAAGACCTATCTGATTATCACGACGTATTCGTTTGTTGCACTTGCCATATATAATTCCTGTGCGGCGTTGTTTCGGGCGATGAACGAATCAAAGGTGACGATGTGGGTATCCTTGCTGATGAATGTAATCAATGTGGTCGGCAATGCGATCTGCATTTATGGTTTGCACATGGGTGTAGCAGGCGTTGCGATCCCGACTACCATTTCCAGATATGTAGCGGCAGTTGTGATTTTTTTGTTGATGTTCCAAACCAAAAAAGAAATCAACCTCTGCGGGCAGATTACCTGGAAGTTTAATGGCAGTCTGATTAAGAAGATCCTGTATATCGCGATTCCAAACGGTCTGGAAAATAGCATGTTCCAGCTGGGTAAAATTCTCGTTATGAGTGCAGTCGCAACAATGGGGACTTCTGCGATCGCTGCAAATGCGGTTACGGGCACAATTGCGAACTGGAATAACCTGCCGGGCTTTGCCATCAACCTTGCGATCGTATCGGTAGTCAGCGTATGCGTTGGCGCAGGAAGATATGACCAGGCGCGTTATTATACCAGACGTCTTTGCAGGGATGCGATGATCGGGATCGGCTGTCTGTCGATCATTCTTTACCTGTCAGCTCCGATACTGGTAACCTTTTTCAATCTCGGACCGGATGCAGCTCAGCTGACGATTCAGATTGTACGGATCCATGCGGTTGCAAGTGCATTTCTTTGGATGCCGGCGTTTGGCGTTCCGAATACACTGAGGGCAGCAGGCGATGTAGTCTGGCCGATGAGTGTTGCTATTTTTTCCATGTGGGTATTTCGAGTCGTGCTTGCTTACGTATTCACTTATGTTTGTCACTTTGGCCTGGTTTCCATTTGGATGGCGATGTTTATCGACTGGGTTGTGCGGGAAATCTTCTATGTGCTCCGATATAAGGGACATAAATGGGAGCATTTTGCGCAAAAAAGTTGAAATAAGGTTACCGAATTGCAGTGACTTTAGACGGTGAATGATTAATCGGTGCGATGGTCGATCTTTTTCGTAAATCAGAAAAGGAAACGGCATGGAAAACCTTTGACAGAACAGGGGATTCCAACTATAATTGTTCATTATGATGATATCAGGTCAGTGGTCATGGAGTGCGGGTACACTTTTTCAGACTGTTGGCCCTGTTGTTTCAAAATTAACTCGAGGAGGAGACGAATGGATCGGGAACTTGTTATTGTTCTTGACTTTGGCGGACAGTACAATCAGCTGATTGCCAGAAGAGTCAGAGAATGTAATGTATATTGTGAAGTGCATCCTTATACGCTCAGTCTGGATAAGATCCGGGAAATGAACCCTAAGGGTATCATCTTTACAGGTGGTCCAAACAGTGTATACGGAGAGGATTCCCCCAGATGCCCGAAAGAGATATTCGAAATGGGTATTCCGATTCTGGGAATCTGTTATGGATCACAGCTTATGTCCTATATGCTGGGCGGCAGCGTAAAAACTGCGCCTGTCAGCGAATATGGTAAGACTGAGGTTGCAGTGGATACAGAATCTGCATTATTTAAAAATGTATCCCCCAGCACGATCTGTTGGATGAGTCATACCGATTATATTGAAAAAGCACCGGAGAAATTCAAAATTACAGCCCATACACCAGTGTGTCCGGTTGCAGGAATGGAAAATGCAGAGAAGAAGCTGTATGCAGTACAGTTCCATCCGGAGGTTATGCATACTCAGGAAGGCACTAAGATGCTTTCCAATTTCGTATATGATATCTGTGGATGCACAGGCGACTGGAAAATGGATTCTTTCGTGGAGACAACGATCCACCAGATCCGTGAAAAGGTTGGAGACGGCAAGGTGCTGTGTGCACTTTCCGGCGGTGTGGATTCTTCTGTTGCAGCAGTTCTGCTGTCCAAGGCGGTCGGCAAGCAGCTGACCTGTGTGTTTGTAGATCATGGTCTGCTTCGTAAAAACGAAGGAGATGAAGTAGAAGCTGTATTCGGCCCGGACGGTCAGTACGACTTAAACTTTATCCGCGTAAACGCACAGGAACGTTTCTATTCCAAACTGGCGGGTGTTTCTGATCCTGAAAAAAAACGTAAGATTATTGGAGAAGAATTTATCCGAGTATTCGAAGAAGAAGCAAAGAAAATCGGTGCTGTGGATTTCCTCGTACAGGGAACGATTTATCCGGACGTAATCGAGAGTGGTCTCGGTAAATCTGCTGTGATCAAGTCTCATCATAACGTAGGCGGTCTTCCGGACTGCGTTGATTTCAAGGAAATCATTGAGCCGTTGCGTCTTCTGTTTAAAGATGAGGTTCGTCGTGCCGGTCTGGAACTTGGCATTCCCGAATACCTTGTATACCGTCAGCCGTTCCCCGGTCCTGGTCTGGGTGTTCGTATTGTAGGCGAGGTGACTCCGGAGAAAGTTCGCATCGTTCAGGATGCAGACGCTATCTACCGCGAAGAGCTTGCCAAAGCAGGCTGCGACAAAGGACTGGGACAGTTCTTTGCAGCGCTGACCAACATGCGTTCTGTTGGCGTTATGGGCGATGAAAGAACCTACGATTATGCAGTTGCGCTGCGCGCAGTCATCACATCTGATTTTATGACCGCAGAAGCTGCAGAAATCCCGTTTGACGTGCTGTTCAAAGTTATGACCCGCGTCATCAATGAGGTAAAAGGCGTCAACCGCGTACTCTACGATTTGACGAGTAAGCCGCCTGGGACGATTGAACTGGAGTAGTTTTCATTTTCTGGGAGCCCAGTATTTATGCGGGTTCCCAGACTCTTTTATAACAAAGTGACACCCAAATGACACCCTTTTCTAAAATCAGAGGTATTTTATTGGCATTCCACGACTGGAAAAACAGAAAACATATCTGGTATCAACTTCGTAATATCCTTCACTCATCATAATAACAAATGCCTCTTCCGGCTCAATAGTTCCATACACCATATCATCAAATTGCTTCCGATCAACAACTTTTTTGATCTTGTATTCACAATCCCACATAATAATATCATCCGTTTCATAGGTGTTATAATTTGGCAGAGCCTTTTGAATTTCTCCAAGGAGTCCGATCACCTGATCTTCTGCGGTCTTGTTTGCTGTAAGACCTGTAGCTTTTACCTCCTGCAGACCAAATGCAATTTGACGTCCCTTATCCGGATACAGGTGAGCGTATGTATTCCATGTTGTCTGCACATTTTTGTGGCCAAGCCTCTCAGATATCATCAGAATATTAAATCCCATCTCAATGAGTAGTGATGCGTGAGAGTGCCTGAGATCATGAATTCGTATAGGTTCAAGTCCGGCCATATGCGCCATGCGCTTTATTTCTTTCAGCAGGAATGACTTTGTAAATGTAAATAATCTGTCTGTTCGCTCAAGACCATAAAGACCATGCATATAGTTCTGGACTTCATCATAAAGAAACTGCGGGATTGCTATGCATCTGATAGATGGATCATTCTTTGGTTTCTTTATGATATGTTCTCCGTTTACGACAGCAAAGCTCTTTTTAATATCCAACCTTGGACCTGGAAGAAAATCGGCAGGAGTGAGAGCAAGGAGTTCACCTTCCCGGATACCGGTCCAAAATAGAATGTCAAAGGCAATTCTAGCATCTGACTTATCGGCATATCCTATGAATTGTTCAAACTGATCGAGAGTCCATATCTCCATTGCCTCTGCGCTGCTTTTTCCCATGCTCCCAGCCCTCTCGCATGGATTATACGGAAGCCGGTAGTACCGGACCGCATAATTCATCATGGCAGACAACTCATTATTGATAGATTTCAGGTAAGTAGGTGCATACCCTACGCCTTTGAATTTATCAAATCCTTTCTGTTGCACCCATGTCTGCCAGTTCAGAACATCCAGCTCTGCGATCTGATTGATAGGCTTCTGACCAAAATAAGGACTGATCATTTTATCAAAAGCCCGTTGCTTTCTCTCCGCAGTGGTTATCTCTATTTTATGGTTCTTTGTGAGATCGCCCAGATAATTTTTCACAAGTGCGGTAAATGGAATATCTGCGGAGTGCACAAGAGTAGCTTTGAATTCAGCTTCAAAATCCAAAGCATCCTTTTTCCTTTCAAATCCTCTCTTTGTCTTTTGCCTCTTTTCTCCACGCCAGTCTCTGTATTTGAACTTGGATGTCCAGGTTCCGTTATCTTCTCTGTATGCCGGCATATATAGCCTCCTTGACTTTTTACGAAAGAAGGTATTATAATGTACCTAACAAGAGAGCCAATGGCTAGAGTACACCTAGCCGCCGGCAAAATGCAGCATTAAAAATAGCGCCTTACTTTACCAGAGCGAGGGCGCTATTTTTTGTGTATATTGATAACAAGAGTAACGATTGCACAAAGCATAATTACAAATTGGATCAGATCCGCGTATGTAACCATTGGCACCAGCTCCCTTCCATAAGTGTCCGGCAGCCGACATAATCGCCCCATCAGCTCCCTTGGCAGGTACATCAAATACCTTCCAAGTAGATTTATTATGTTCTGTATTTGTAGGACCTCTCCATTGCTTCTAATGTCAGCATATCGAGGTCTTTTTGCGAAAGCACACCTGTTTTATTGCGGCCTTTCCTTAAACGATAGAATTCGCTTCTGGAGATATCATCAAGGTGCGACAACCGTTCTTCAATCATCCTTTCAAATTCTTCGTCATGCTCCATTGCATCAGCGAGAGGAGTATCTAAGAGTTCTCCAAGGACTTTTTCTCTTAAAGTAATTTCTAGATTCATCATTTGCGAGGGTATAACATATGGTTTCATGTTATGGTCCTCCATTTATATATTTTGATAGCCTTTCTTTTACAAGTTCCTCGGTGATGGTATCCATATATGAGAATTCAATCAGGGCGGTACCGTGAAGTTCACAAAGATGTTTCTTGCGAATATCATTAATGCGTCGCTTTAGGAAGGCTTCCTCACCGCCCCAATGTTTCATTGGTTTGTAATGCTGGATTCCCTGGTATTCAATACCGATGTTAATATCCTCTATGTATATGTCTAATTCCAAATTCTCCAACCAGTTCGGACGATAATGGAAAATAATCGAATGCTCATGCAGGATATCATTCACATAATCAAATAATTTTGTTTCCGTATCCCACTTCTTTCCGATTGGCTTAACATTCCAATTGGCACGAGCAACGTTTTCAGAATAGTCTTTTATGAGCTTGACTAGGCTTTGAGGATCTAATTTAGGAGTACACTCCTTTAGTTCATTTGGTATAGAATCAGGAAGCACGATTGAATCGTGATATAACCCAAATTCGATTTGCTTCATTTTTCGATACCAACCATATTGCTGTACAAACTTAGAACCATACATAGGCACACAATATGCATATGACGGAGTTGTTTTGTTGCAGTAATGACATAATCCTGCCTTATATAATTCATCAGAGTATTTGGATAATATATATCCGTAGTCCACTGAATGGTATTTCTTTTCTATGTAATTTAGGAAATTTAGAGGAAACTGATTTCTGTAACTGACAAATATATTGTAAGGATTTTCCTCAACAACATTTATAATCTGTATAAATTTCTCAACGGCATTTCGGGAACAATTACATAAATAACATTCCTCACGATCTTCACTTTGTTTGAAGGAGAAAGGGAAACCATAAAACGACGGATATAGAATAACAGGGTATGGCATATTTGGTTCAATGGCATAAGTACCATCTTTGCATGCAACCGGCTTGTATTCTTTCTTTTTTTTCATATCTACTTCCCTTTAAGGCCTCGGTACCATTCGAGGCTAACTATTTTCCAGACGCCTTCTTTTCACTTACCGCTGCAACAGTAGGAATCGAAGGCTTATTTTTTATTAGATCCGCCATCTGACCTACGATCCATCGTTGATCTATCTTAGACAGCTGGCTGTAATAGGAAAGAATCTCATATTTCTCGGGACTTATTTCGTTATATAAATCTGTTCTTCCAATAAGATAATCTACAGTTGTATTAAGTGCATCTGCTACCATAACTATATTCTCAAGAGTCGGAATCTCATTTACAAACCATGAATTTAGCGCATCAATGCTAATACCTGTAATATTTGATAATTCTTCTGTTGTTTTCTTGCGAATTTCACACAAATCTACAAAATGAGAGTGACATACACCATCACTTGTTAATACCTTCCCGAAATTACTTCCACTAATAGTTGTCACATTAGATAGACCAATGAGAAAGTCCATTGGAACATTAAAGTATTCGCATATTTTTAGTTTTATTTGGTCGTTCGGACAACTTTTCCCGCTTTCATACAAAGAAACTGTCGATTTTACAATTCCAAATATCTTTCCGAACTCTTCCTGAGTCATTCCGGCAGTTGTACGCAACATTTTTATTCTCTCTGATAGTTTCGCCAAAGAATATACCTCCTTTCGTTGAATATTCTCAAACATATTATATAATACACCTCCCGCGAATTGAACATGTTTTGCAAAAGTTGATAAAAGTTCAACTAATCTATTGACAGATGGAAAAAGTTGAAGTATTATGAACATGGTTGAAGAATATAAAACAAGAAAGGAGTGATTAGATGAATCTTAAACTTCTAAAAGAGGAGCGATCCAAACTAGGATATACGCAAAAGTATATGGCTCAGCAGCTTGGATTTAAAGATAGAAGCAGTTATTGTCTAATCGAAAAAGGAAAGGTATCTGTGGACATTGAAATGGCCAACAGGATCGCTACCATTCTCCATTTGTCAAAGGAGAAGACGTTTGAGATTTTTTTTGCCTCAATAGTTCAAGAAACTTCAACTGAGTTTAATTGTAAACAGGTAGAGAGGTGAAATAAATGGGAACAAGACCTACGAAAGCAAAGGACAACATCTTTTGCAAAGCCAGATTGGATGCTGCAAGATACAATGACAAACTAAAAAGCAGGGCAGGAGCTGCTGAAGCGCTTGGATATGCATCTGAATCAACAATATCTGATTGGGAACTTGGTATTAGCGTGCCGACGCCGGAAGCAGTATTGAAAATGTCAGACTTATATAATGCTCCGGAACTGATCAATACATATTGCCATAACCTTTGCCCGCTTGGATGGGACATACCGGAGATTACAGCACAAGACCTTGACAGGATTTCAATTAAGGCTCTTTCATCGTTCCAGAAAATCTCAAAGACAAAAGAAGAGCTTCTGGATATTGTATCTGACGGCATTGTATCAGAAGACGAACAGCCAACGTTGAACAAGGTGCTTTCGTCACTGGATGAATTAAACGCTGTGACGCAGGAACTGAAAGCCTGGGTAACTAAAAATTGTAAAAAAGAATAGTGATTTCAGGAGGTGAAAAACATGGCAGTGCTAAGCCAAGATGTCACAGTGTCATATTACACAGTGGCTGATGTAATGCAGATCTTAGGCTGCAAGAGGACAAAAGCACAGGATGTTGTTCGAAAACTCAACGATGAGATGGAAGAAAAAGGATATATGAGATATCCAAAGGGAAAGGTATCAAAAAAATATTTTAATGAACGCTTTATTTAGAAGAGGAGGTACCAGAGATGGCAAAAAGATACTATGATGTCTGCCCGTACTGCAATGGAAATTTGGATCCAGGAGAAATATGTACATGCAGACAGGAGAAAGAACAGGAAACAAACAGAATTATGAGCATGTACAGAGCCGGTAAAAGAGGCCAGATGCAAATATGTTTCACGGAGGTGCAAAGTCGTGAAAAGGTTATCGTATAACACTTCATGCGCAGCTGTCGGAGCGATAGTAATAGGCGCACTAATAGCTGTATGGCAAGGAGGGGAGATAAAGGCGGCTGCATCATCCTCTCTTGAACCGGAGAGGGTTGCAGTTACATATGTCACAAGCATCAATAAGTCACAACCGGTTGCTGAAGCGGCGGAACGTATGCAAGAAGCAAAAGAGATGAAAACAATTCCTGAGTGGCCGGCATTTGCTTATGAAAGAGATTGGACTGAGGAAGAAACATATTTATTAGCAAGGCTTGCAATGGCGGAGGCAGAAGGGTGTTCAATTCAATGCAAGACGTTGATCATAATGTCGGTTCTTAACCGAGTCGAGAACGATTTGTTTCCAGGTAACATTCATGATGTGATTTATCAATGCACAGGTGGAACTTATCAGTATTCGTGCATGGGTGACGGACGTTGGGACAGAGTTGAACCTAATGACGATTGCTATGAGGCAGTCGAAGTTGTTAGGACAGCGACGAATGATTATTCTGACGGGTGCCTGTATTTTGAAGCTTGTGAAGATGATGATAATTGGCATAGCCGGAATTTGCATTACCTATATCAGTGCGATGCAATGAGATTTTATAAGTAGGAGGCAGACATGAGTGAAAGCAAAGTGTGTAAAGTGCAATCTGAACTGGAATATCAGTATCTTACAGAGGATTCCAAAGTCAGGGTATATTTGTCCCCAGTGCGAAGAGAAAAACAGAAGGACTCGGTGGCAGAGATCATCACGGTAGGTATCATAGAATTTTTCTTTGCTTTATCAGCGGCGTACTTCACGGCCATGCAGACCATTCCATATGCGTATCAGAAAAGAGGATACAAGGCATATGGGGGTGAGTACATATTGGTTGGAATAGTTTTTTTACTATCCTATTGCACCATACATACATTTTTTAAGTATTACAGGAGAGGAAAAGCACATGACAAAGAGAGAGGTTGAGTTAATTTTACAAACCAATATACCGGATGCTTATTATGAAAAGGCTTTAATTTATGCTAAAAGAAAGCAGAAATATATTTACAAAATGGAAAAGAGACCGGTAGTAATGCAACCGTGGTACCTGGCCCAGCTTACTGCTGAATATGTTCAATCATTGGTCTTTTCAAAATTTACAATGGATTTATGCGAGGAGCTTCGCAATATGGAAAAGAGCGTTCCGTCCGAAGACAGGAACACTCCCACTGCATCCATATTGTAGCATTCATCGCTTTATAAATCAAGAATAAACAATATGGAGGTATTGACATGGAAAAGAAAATGAATGCTATGGAAGAAATACAAAAGAGATACGCCGGCTGTAATCTTCTTATGCCGGCATCAACAGAGGTTCAGCTGAACCCGTTCTATAAAGTCACAGTCATGGAAGTGAGTGCTGACTTGTCTGAAAATTCTGGAGATGTTTTCAAAGTAGGATCCGTTAAAGTGAAAGATGGAAATGGAAAAGAAATTTGGATTGATACATTTTCTCCTGCAAAGCCACTTTTAATGAAAATTGCAGCTGCGGCTGGCATACAGTTCGATCCGAACCATACATACGTTAACAGAGAAAGCGCCAATTCATACAGAGCTACCGCATTTGGAGCAATGAGAATGCCAGACGGAACCGGGAAGACACATGCAGACTGGAAGTGCATTGATCTCGATGATGAAGAGGCAAATTATAGGATTGAATTTATGGATAAATCAATCAAAGGAATAACGGATGAAAAAGCAGCAAAAGCTGCTGCAGAGATGTTCAAAGGTAAGTGGATTGATACCACGAACAAATGGGGTAAACCCTGCAAAGCGTATGTAATAGATGACTGTGATAGAGATAAGTATGTTGATAGGTCTGTACTGGTTAATATGACATTACTTAGAAAAACAGCTGCTGAAAAGGCTATGACAGGCGCTATACTTCGTGTCATTAGAGCATTGACTGGCATGAAAGGTCAGTACACAAAAGAGGAACTACAGAAGCCGTTTGCAATTCCTCGTGTCACATTTTCTCCAGATTATAATGACCCGGAAGTACGAAGAGCAATGCTTTCGCAAGGTATGAATTCCATAGGTACATTATTTGGTACAGAAGCACCTTCTATAGCAACAATTGCCACAGATAGCAACAGAGCAACAGACTTTTTTAATCCAGATGAATTTTCTGATAACCCTGCATTCCAGAGTGATTTTCAGCCAGATGAAGAATCGGCGGCAGAAGAGTATTCAGATCCAAAACAGGAACAGGAATCTCAAAAACCGGAGAATGTACAGGAACAGGCTCAGGATGAAGGTCTATTTTGCGATAATTGCGGAACTCCGATCACTCCAAATGTATATAACTATTCCGTCAATAAATTCGGCCAGCCATTATGCGTTAAGTGCCAGAGAGGAGTCAGATGATGAAACTTATCAAAATATCTACGGATATGGAGCTTTCAATTCACGATTTTCCAGATGGTAATCATTCAAAGCAGAATAGAGAACTCAGAGAACTTATTGGAAATGGCTGTAATCTTTATGAGCACGTGATGCCGGAAAGACTTTATACGGATTTAAAGATGAAAAATTGCCCCTACAAAAATACCAGGACAGTGTGTGAGTATGCTGATTGATGAAGAGGGCAGACTGAAAGAAAATGTACCAAATTTAATCGGAAGTTATCTTTACAAAACGGACGAGCACGGAAATCCGATTATGGGAAACATCCTTTTCGTTGGAGAGGAATGGACCGGTGATGGAATTGATTTCTGCGGAATCGAAGAGGAAACATTCAAATTACTGGAACTTGAATTAAACAATATGATTTATGCGATGAAAGCTACAAAGGAGGCAATGAAATTATGAAAATACTACATACAGCAGATTGGCACATCGGTTCCTTTAAAGGACCAGAACAGGATGGAGTAAACCTTCGATCCATGGATACACTGAAATGCCTTGAGGAAGTGGTAAGAGTTGCAGAGGATGAACTTCCGGATCTCATACTTGTATCCGGAGATATATTCCATCAGGCTGAGATTTGGCAGAGTAGGAGCCATAAAGAGGTACTGCAGGCACGAGATATCATACTTAGATTGTCAAAGACTTGCGGGAAAATCGTTGTTATGCGAGGCACACCAAATCATGACTCAGAAGATGCCTTTGAAGAGCTAAAAGCCCATTTTGAACTAATTGACAATGCGTATATTGTGACGGATCCACAGGTTGTCCATACAAAATACGCTGATATCGTAGCGGTACCTGGATTTGATAAGGGCAGGTTTAGAGCGAAATTTCCCGGTTTATCCAAGGATGAAGAGAATATGGTATTCAGTGATGAACTTGGGAATATCGTAGTCGGTATGAAGTCACTTTGCGAACCTGGAAAACTATCGATTCTGATGTCTCATTACACAGTTCCCGGGGCAAATACGGAATCAGGACAGGTACAGTTTCTTTCACAGGTTGAACCGGTGATTACGCAGGAAATGCTGATAGCCGCTAATTATGATCTGGTTGCTCTCGGCCACATACATAGACCACAGTTTATAGATGGCCTTGATAATGTATGCTACAGCGGCGCTGTGAATGCTCTCAATTTCAACGATGAAGGACAGGAGAGAGGCTTCTGGATTCATCACTTTGAAGAGGGCGCATTTGGAAAAACAGGCTTGGTAATTACGGATTCAGAATTCCATAAAACACCTTATAGAGAATTTTTAACAATAAATTGGGATAAGAACGATGTGGAACAGGCAATCAATAATCCGGAATCATTACCTATTTATTTCGCACAGAAAGGCGTTGCTGATAAGATTGTCAGAATTATCTACAACTGCACAGCAGAGCAGAAAAAAGCAATAAATACTGCACAGATTGAAAAGGCTCTGTATGATGCAGGAGCTTTTTGGAAAGCAGACATAAAGTTGGATTCCATAGAGGATGTAAACCGAACGGAACTTTCAAAATTTGATGATCCGGAAACAAATCTTATCCAGTATCTACAGGAAAAAGGAAAAATGCCGGAGGAAATTACCCAGATATTGGAGGCTGCACGTCCAATCATTGAAAAGGCGAGAGCAAATGAGGCGGTATCAGAGTTTACAGGAACATTTATTCCGAAGGAAATCTCTGTTAAGAACTACAGGAATTATGTAGAGCAGAGCTTTTCATTTGAGGATATTCGCTTTTGCACTATTAATGGACAGAATGGAGCAGGGAAAAGCAGCCTGTTCATGGATGCTATTATGGACTGTCTTTTTGAAGAACCAAGAGAAGGAGATCTCACAGGGTGGATTCGAAGTGATGAAAAAGCAAGATCTGGCTCTATCAGCTTCACATTCTCCCTCGGAGAAAATACATTCCGTGTAGTACGTACAAGAGCAAAATCCGGAAAAGGAACACTCAATTTATCACAGCTTATCAACGGAGAGTGGGAAGACCGATCCAAAGAAAAGTACAAGGATACGCAAAATGAGATTGAGAAAGTTCTCGGAATGGATAGCCTTACATTCAAGGCATGCGTGCTGATTATGCAGGACCAGTACGGATTGTTTTTGGAAGCCGGCAAGGAGGAACGTGTTGGAGTTCTCTCGAATCTTCTCGGACTTGGCATATACAGTGTCATGGAGGATTTGGCAAAGGATAACCTTTCGGTTCTCAGAAGAGACATTGCAGCTAAAAAAAATACAGTCAATATCCATGAGCAGACCATAAATGGTTATGGAGATCCTTTAGCTGAAAAGACAATTGTGGAAAACAGCATATCTGCTCATCAGGATAGGATTAATGAACTCACAAAGGAGCGTGATGAAAAATCTGTCATTTTGAACATGCAGAATGAAGCTGAAGAACGCCGTAAGAAGGTACAGACATCCATAGTCTCACTGGAATCCAAAGCAAGTGAATGCCAGACGAACATAGCGGCTCTTTCATCTACTATTACGACTTGCGATACTACACTGCAAAGTGAGTCTGATACCTTACAGAAAGTGGAAGAATACAATGCTCTCATAGAAAAGGACAAAGGACTTTCTGAAAAGGCTGCTGTACATGCGAGTAAGGTAGATGAGTTAAACAGACTTAGAGTACAGATTGCGGATGAAACGGATTCCATATCAAAGCATGAGGCAGATCTTGACCAGAAGAACAGAGAACTCAGCAGTTTACAGGACAACGCCAATGACTATGTGATTCGGACGAATGCTGCAGAGTATATGAGCCAGGATAAGCTTTTGAATGTTGAATATGAAAAAGAGCGTGATTACAGGGCAAAGGAACTTGAAAAGCAGAAGGTCAGCAATTCAATAGCAGAGTTACAGAATTTGTTTTCGGTATCCAAGAAAGGACTTGAGAGGGACGAAGAGAACCACCGCAGAAAAGCACAGCTTCTTGATTCGGTACAGTGCGTTGATATCGAGAATGCAAATTGTGGGTTCCTTGCGGATGCTCTGGCTTCAAAGAAAAAACTGGATGAATATCCGGATATGTTGAAAAAGTTGGAAGAGGACTATCAGGCAAAGGTAAAACCGCTGGAAGATCACTTGGAAAAACTGGACTCCGAGCTGCAGGGTATTGGATTTAATCCGGAAAATATAGCAAAGATTAAGACCAGAATTGCGGAACTTCGACCGTATGTTGATCAGCTTGAGGAACTTAACCAGCGCGAAAACAGGATTGAACTCGTAAAAGCTTCAATCGAGCATATACAGTCAAATATAGCTGAAGCGCAAAAAAGGCTTTCTACGGTCAAAATAAAGGCACAGGAGATAGAAGAAATCCTTCCGGAGTATACGGATGCAGTAACTGCCCATAGAGAAAATTTGGCAAAAATAAACAGACTTAAAGCATATGTGGACCTAGCCGGAACTTACCCGGTTGTGAGGGAAAGAAAGGCAAATGCAGAACAGCAGAAAGCCGATTACTCCATTCGACTTACAGAACTCCTGAAAGAGCTGGAAGATGCAAAAGCAGAACTCGAAAAGACAGGTGGAGCAACACTAGATATTACCTCCCTGCAGATGCAGATAGATTCTATGAATTCTCAGATAAAACAACACACTGACATCATGAATTCGCATCAGCAGGACCTTGGCGGCCTGAATCAGAAGATTGAAGAAATCAAAAGATTAAAACTGGCTGTATCAGAACTGCAGACCAGCATATCCGGAGTATCCGCAGAGATTTCCAAGTATGATTTACTGAAATCGGCATTCTCACAGGATGGAATTCCGCACCAGATCATTCGGTCACTGGTACCGAAGCTTACAGAGGTATCAAGTAGTATTTTAGGTCAAATGACTGGCGGAAAAATGGGTATCGAATTCCAGACTGAGAAAACAATCAAGTCCAATACAAACAAGGAAGTCGTTACCCTGGATATCCTGATTGAAGAATATGGAAAATCAACACTTCCTTATCTGTCAAAATCCGGGGGAGAAAAGGTAAAAGCATCACTGTCGGTCATTCTTGCACTGGCTGAAATCAAGGCATCCTCAGCCGGAATACAAATGGGAATGCTCTTCATCGATGAGCCACCATTCCTTGACGCAGATGGAATACAGGCTTACTGTGATGCCCTTGAGACTATCCAATACCGATATCCGACTTTGAAGATCATGGCAATTACACATGATCCTACCATGAAAGCACGCTTTCCTCAGAGTTTGGATGTTATCAAGACGGAGGATGGATCCAAGGTTATTTATGAATAAAATACAAGGCTGCCTTCGGGCAGCCTCAGAAAGGAGAAGCTTACATTCATGAAAATTGGAGGTACCAGAGATGGCTAAGAAATACTATTGGCTCAGGCTGAAAGATGATTGGTTTAATTCAAAGGTCATCAAGAAACTTCGAAAGATAGCTGGTGGAGATACATACACTATTATTTACCTAAAGATGCAGCTCCTATCTCTGAAAAATGAAGGAAAGCTTTACTATGAGGGAGTCGAGGACAGCTTCGAAGAGGAACTAGCGCTTGATCTTGATGAGGACATCGACAATGTTACGGTCACTGTTTCGTATCTGCAGAAATGCGGATTGCTCGAAGTGATAAGTAAGGATCAATACCTTTTGACTGAAGTTCCTGCTGTCACAGGAAGCGAAAGTGCATCAGCTGAAAGAGTGAGAAAACACAGGGCTCAAAAGGAATTAACCGAACAAATGAGCGAAATGAAAGCGTTACAATGTAACACTGATGTAACGGAAAGTAACGCAGAAGTAACAAACTGTAACACAGAGAAAGAGAAAGAGATAGAGATAGAGAAAAGAGAAAGAGATATAAATATTCCTGCTCGGAGTTCTGGCAAGCAGTCCTCCGAACCAGAGGCAGATGTTGAAGCCTTGATACTGAATGACGGATCTGAATGGAGACCAACGGAAGCATTATTCGCAGAATACGTAAGACTTTACCCAAGCGTGGATGTAAAGCAACAGTTCAACGAGATGCGGGCGTGGTGTATATCCAACCGGACGAAACGTAAGACCAGAAGAGGAATTACCAAGTTTGTAAATTCTTGGCTATCAAGAGAGCAGGACAAAGGCAATCGTCGGTACGGCGGGCAAGGCCAATCTCCTATGGAACAGTGGGCTGATAATGTAAGGGGGTGGGCGTCAAATGACAACCGATGAATTTGACCTCATAGCAGGAGCTATCAAAGCATCCTATCCGGCATCAAAAATACTTGCAGATGCTACTGCGATGCGATTTTGGTACGCAATGCTCAAAGATGTGGACTATCCAATTGCTGAAAATGCTGTTATGGAATTTGCATCTACAAGCACATTTCCGCCGACGATAGCGGATATCAGAAAACTATGCATGGAAAGGACAAAAGGACCTCTTCCGTCGTTTGATGAAGCTTGGGGTAGTGTTCAAAAGGCAATGCGTATGTACGGGCATAATAATCCGGAACAGGCATATAGCACAATGGATGATGTGACGGTTTCTGTCGTGAAAAACCTTGGGTGGACAAATATATGTACGGACGAGAATCCATCGGCATCCAGAGCAAATTTCAGAATTGCCTATGAAGACCAAATCAATGAACGCATAAAGCAGCGGCAACTACCTGAGATTGTGCAAAAGACAAAACAGATACAGATTGAGCAGAATACGAAACAGGCTTTAGGAACTAAGGAAACGAAGCTTATCGAAAATGCAGAACCGGTAAATGAGAGAGTCGAGGCGCCGGCTGATCTGATGGATGAACTAAGGAGGAAGTTAAATGGCAGTGAAACAAAGTGAAATTATCCATGGTACAGAGAAAGAGTTTTTGGATATATTTCACAGTCTTTGTTATTCCCGTAGCTCTTGGCAGGTTTGGGCAGATTTAATGGCGGCCATAGCGTGCTCAATAAGTAATGTGGCTGACAGAAGTCCAGAGCATTATGGGAGTAGAGAAAAAGAATACGCACAATGCATAGAGAGACTTGGTTCTGTGGAAGTTCCTGCGAAAATGCTTGCAATCATTGTTGAAGCGTTTGAAAGAAATCCGGAACAGGATTTTCTTGGAGATATGTATATGCAGTTAAATCTTGGAAATCACTGGAAAGGGCAGTTTTTTACACCCTACTGTGTATGCAAGATGATGTCTGAAATAACCTGCAAGGACATTGACAGTCATATTGAGAAACAGGGGTACTTATCTATATGTGATCCGGCTTGCGGAGCAGGAGCGACATTGATAGCTGCCGCAAATACTATGAAAAAATGTAAGCATAATTTTCAAAATCATGTGGTTTTTGTTGCACAGGACATAGACAGAATAACCGGGATGATGTGCTACATACAGCTTTCACTTTTGGGGTGTGCAGGATATGTGTGTATAGCAAATACGATTACAAATCCTTTGACGGGGCATGTACTGTTCCCTAATGAAAAAGAGGGACAGGAACTCTGGTATATGCCAATGTTTCAAAATCAAATATGGACATGGAGAAGATTGTTCCAGTCAATGGGCGGTCTTGGTGGAACTGCAACTACCGAAAAAACAGTAGAAAAAGAGCACTTTTATATGTTTTTCGATCTCGATAAAAAGGAGGAAGCCTATGAAAACAGGTAGAAATGTAATGCACTACGCATTAGGAGATAATCAAGATTACGAACACGAATGGAGCAAAGCTGTTCTTGAGTATCTGGAAAACGGATATTCTTTGGAGGATAGCAAGAGCGAAGTTGAGGTAGGGAATACTACCTACAAGATATTAAAGAGAGAGAAAGTAACCGCATTCTATGATGCTGATGGTAACACATTGTTTGATGTAGAGAACGACAGATTAAAAGAAGAATATGAGGCTATGGATTTTTCGGCATCCGAGCCGCAGTCGGAAATGGGAAAAGTTATTTCAAGCATTGAACAGCAGGCATTTGAGCAGGCGGTTAATGATGATATAGATGCAGATGATACGGTCCCGATGGGAACAGCAAGTCTTAAAGAAATTCCAGCACCTACACCAGAGAAAATTGAAGCTGTGAAAGAAAATAATAACAGTTCTGTTTATATCGGAGTTGTTGGAGCAGTTACGAAGTTACAGGAGGAGTTGAAAAAAGCTAAGGATAAGTCATTTGCAGATCCAATAATAAAACATCTGATTGAAAGGTGCAGGGAATCTGAAAGTCTTGCTTCGGATGTATGCCAGGATCACAAGACTTGGGAGAAGTGCTTCAAGTACATCATGGATCAGGCACGAAAGCTCAAGAGTGGCAACTGCGCCATGGTAAAGGATTCCGTAGTCTACGAATGGGCAGAGGACTATTACAGACTGGATGATAAAGCTCTTGAAGAGAAAAAGGCTGTGGAAGCCAAGGAGAGAGAGGAGAGAGAAAAGAGACAGAAAGCCGATCAGCAGAAGCGTCTGGACAGGATGAAGAAGCGTGCTGAGAAAAAGGCGGAGACAGCTGGAAAAGATAAGGTTGCCAAGGAAGCTCCGAAACCGGAAGCAAAGGCGGACAAACCGAAGAAAGAGCCGGAGAAAAAAGAAGCTCCAAAGAAGAGGTCGAATGAACTTGAAGGGCAGATGGATCTGTTCTCAATGATGGGGCTGTAAGGAGGGATGTACGATGGAAAAAAGAAAGCTGTCTGCATTGCCTAGACCAGAGGCAACAGCAGAAATGGCTGAAATGGCAGATAGACTGGACGGAATGGAGCACATTGTGACTGCAGAGCTGGTTGATGATAACAAAATACTGCTTCTGAATTTCTATGAGGTGTCGAAGCTCAAAAAAGGAAAAACGGAAGCAGCATTTAGGACATTTCTGTCGAGTGATGATTATATCACGCAGGACCTGTCACAGTCAAAGGTTAAATGGCTTACAGCTGCATTTGATAATATGCAGGGTTTCCGGCTGTGGGAGTACAAATGGGATCAAAAAACATGGAAAAGCGAACACGTTCCAAAGGTGTTTATCTGGACAGCAGAGGACAAGGGCATCATGGAGAGCTTTTTCAAGGCTTACCGCAAAGACACTGACGAGAACGTATGGAATGCTATTGACAGATTCCAGGACAAGGTCAAGGCAGAACGACTGGCAGAGAAGCACAGAAAAGTCCTTGCGCCGATTGATCTGCGGATGGAGCCGATAGGAGAGCCTTCACAGGATTTTACCGACTGGGTATGGGAGCAGGGCATGAGTTTCAGCCGGTACGGAATTTATAAAGAGACATCCAAGGGAAAGGCTGAATTTGAGTGTACGCACTGCCAGAAGACAGGAATCGTTGACCGGAGCAGGATAAGACTTCGGAACAATGAAAAGGGGGAATGTCCTTTCTGCGGAAGCAGAGTGACATATAAGGCAAGAGGAAAAATGCCATGCCAGATAGCAGATGAAAGATGGTTCATATATGTGGATCGGCAGGAGGAAGGTTTCTTACTCCGGTACTTCAAAGCATGGAGACGCATAAAGAATGACGCAATGACAACAGGCAGCATATGTAAGAAACGCATTGAAGAAACCATGCATGAGTACAGCCGCTGTTTCTGCACATTCTTCGGCGAAAAGCTGATGAAGGAAAGCTATGAATGGGGAGTGTACCACCAGAAGGGGAATTCACGCTGGATTCCGGATGAGGGAAATATCGCATGCATGGAGTGTATCTTATATCCCGGAAATCTTCCGCAGGCATGGGAACACACATCAATGAAGTATTCCGCACTGGAAATTCTGGCACAGAACATGCCGACCACGGCTTTCAGATACGAGGATGCCATTGATATTTATCTGAAATTTCCGAAGCTTGAGTGGTTCTGCAAAATGGGCTTGAACCAGCTGGCGAAGGATGTGGTAAGAGGCTACAACTACAGCGGGAACATGACGGGCAAGGTCAATTATAAGGCTGACACCATCTATGAAATCTTAGGGCTGAATAAGGTCAATACGAGGACACTACAGGCAATAGACGGCAATCATTACGAACTCCGCCTGTTGCAGGTAGCACAGCAGCTTGGTATCCAGATGAAGCCGGAGCAGTTAAAGGAATTTTACGAAACCTTTGAATGCAACACAGATCTTCTGAAGGAGAAGAACAGAAAGGTATCGCTCCATAAGCTCTGCCGGTACATAGACAGGGAGAGTGAGAGATACCCGATCGGAGAAAAGAATACCTGCATGTGGGGCTATTCCTACAACAGGTATAAAGAGAGAACGGATCCGCGAATAGAGAGAAAACAGAATATGGCACATGACTGGCTTGAGTATATAGGGTGGTGCCGGGAACTGAAATATGACCTTAACAACATGTTTATTTATATGCCTAACAATTTCAAAAAGGTACATGACAGAACCGCAGAAGAATATAAGGCATTGCAAGATAAAAAAGCTGCAGCTGAAAAGAAACGCAGAGAGAAACTTGCCGCCAAGAAAATGGCTGAGACCAAAAAGGCAATGGAAGAGATATTTACCAAAAATGAGGGTGTAAATGCTTTCCAGATAAAGGGAAAAGGTTTGATACTGGTGGTCCCTCAGAGCGGAGATGAAATACGTAAGGAGGGCGAGGCTTTGCACCATTGCGTTGGAGGATATGTTGAAAGAGTGGCAAGAGGGGAAACAAATATTTTCTTCATCAGAAAAGCAGATCATCCAGAGAAATCCTACTTCACTATGGAATGGAGAGACAACAAAATCATTCAGTGCAGAGGTATGAAAAATTGTGGAATGCCACTGGAAGTAAAAGCTTTCGTGCAGGTTTTTGAGAAGAAAATGCTGGAAGCAATAAACCATGATAAGAAACAGCAGAAAGCGAGGAGGTGTGGGTAATGGCAAAAATAAGCAGCATAAGAAAAGGTTCCGTACAGTGGAATGAAGAGGACAGACTTCAGCTGGCCACATTGCTTATAAAATGCGGTTACACAGTAAGAATTGGAAGAAAGCCTGTTGCAGGGAGAGAGAATGTGAAGAATGCTCCGCAGGAATACTATGTTGAATATACGGAAGGAGGAAGCTTCAATGAATAGATCGGGGATAGAGTGGTGTGATCACACCTGGAATCCGATTACCGGATGTTTCCACGGATGCCATTACTGCTATGCGAGGATCATGACAACAAGATTCTCCGGTAATGTTCGTCTGAATAAAATGGCAGTTGATAATTATTCCGTGATAGAGCAGGGGGATAGAAAACTGTATGTACTTGATGAACCTATGAAGAATGAAACAGGACATGATCTGGTATATCCGTTCGGATTTGAGCCAACATTCCATAGGTACCGACTTAACACACTGGACAAGATGAAGATGGGAAATAATATCTTCGTTGGAGCCATGGCAGATGTCTTCGGAGAATGGGTTCCGGACAGTTGGATAGATGAAATTATGAGAGCCTGCGAAGAACATCCGATACATAATTTCCTGTTTCTTACAAAGAATCCAGACCGATATGTTAGTTTGCTTTTGAAAGACAAGCTGCCGGAGTTACCCAATATGTGGTATGGAGTGACTGTAACAAATTCACCACAAGCAATGACAGCAGAGGCAGCAATGCAGGATCTGCCTAATAACGCACATTCATTTTTGAGTATAGAACCAATAATGGAGGATGTAATTGATGCGCTGAAAATTACCATAGCCAATTTTACAGACTGGGTAATCATAGGTGCAGAAACCGGAAGGAAAAAGGATAAGGTAATCCCAAAGATTGAGTGGATAAATCACATTGTAAGCTGCGCAGACGCTTACGGAGTGCCGGTGTTCATGAAAGACAGCCTGATTCCTATTGTTGGTGAGAAGAGTATGAGAAGAGAGTTCCCGGAGCAACTGCAACATAAGAGGATCAGCCAGAAAATGCAGGAGAAGTTATATGATATATGTTGCTCCTGCGGAGAAAAAAATAAGAAAAGAGAAATGATAACAATTTTAGCAAGATCAAAAAGAGGGGAGCAGCCAAAACAGTTCTGTTTTATGTGTAGGAAGTGCTTTGAAGGTTTTTGTAAAGAAAATGGTATTGAGATGCCAGACTTAATGTACAGGAAGGAGATCAACAATGGAAAATAACAACATCGATAACAATCAGGTAACAATATTAGGAGATATCGCAAGCGGATTTACGTTCAGCCATGAGATATTCGGAGAAGGATTCTATAGCATGGATGTTACTATACCAAGACTTAGCGGCGTATGCGATATTATTCCGGTCACTGTATCAGAAAGGCTTATAAATGTGAAAGAGGATCTCATTGGCAGAAAGGTTCTTATAAAAGGACAGTTCCGGTCATACAACAAGCATGAAGAAAGCAAAAATAGATTGAAATTGTCTGTATTCGCCAGAGAAATTATGCTCGACTTTACTGATGATGAGACAGGAGGTAACGACGACATCAATGAAATATATATTTCAGGACATATCTGCAAGGAGCCTGTATGCCGCACAACGCCACTCGGAAGAAAAATCGCAGATCTGTTACTGGCCGTAAATAGGCCTTACGGAAAATCTGACTATATTCCGTGTGTATGTTGGAGCAGAAATGCAAAGTATGTTGGAAGCCTTCCTGTTGGAACTAAGTGCGATATTAAGGGACGTATCCAATCAAGACAATATGTGAAACATGGTGAAAATGGAGAACCGGAGTACAGGACAGCTTATGAGATATCTGTTCAGACAGTAGGAGTTGAAGAAAATGACAAGTCCTAATAGAAGCCTAATCGGAAGGAGAAACAGACAATACGGAGAGATGTTTGAAAAATGGCTGGAAGATTCCTGCGAATTCTATTTTTCACAGGGAGTGGCATGTATCGACAAGACGCCAGAGCCAATGAAGCCTTTAAAGCCTTATGGTGATAGAAAAATGGGACAATATATAGCCTGCTTTACCAAAAAGGCGCAGCCGGATTTCAAAGGGGCTCTGTGTGATGGCAGCTGCATTGTATTTGATGCAAAACATACGGACACAGATAAGATTCAGCAGGGCGCTGTAACTGAGAAGCAATGGGAAACATTTGATCGTTACGAGAAGATGGGAGCCCGCTGCTATATTGTAGTCTCTCTCGGAATGAATGAGTTCTTTAGGGTTCCGTGGAATGTATGGAAGTCCATGAAAGAGATGTTCGGTCATAGGTATATGACGTTGAAAGAGTTAACACCATATCAAGTAATACAGAAATACTGCAAAATACTTTTTTTGGAAGGAGTAGAGTTACATGAAGATATCAAAGATTGAATTGGCCAGAAAAATAAGCCAGTTGAAAGGAATTGTACCAAAGAAAACCACTATAAACGCCCTACAAGGAATTTTGGTGCAAGATGGTTATTTAATCGCATCTAACACTGAACTAACCGTCAAGGCGACGTTAGAGGGCATAGATGGCGATAATTTCATCATTCCGGCAAAGGCATTTGACCTTATCACAAATCTTCCGGCGGGAGACGTATCGGTCACCTGTGACGGAGATGTGGTTACTATTCAAATGGGGAGTATTAAGAATAAATTCAAAACCTTACCGGTTGAACAGTTTGCATATGCAAGAAGTGATATAGACACAAACCAGGAGGATGTTATTCCTGCAGATGAGTTAAAGAAAGCAATTTCCCATGTTACATACGCCATTTCTGAGAATATGGGAAATCGAACAATGGAAGGGATGTTTTTTGAATGCAAGGACGGGAAACTCAACCTGGTAGGATTGGATGGTCACAGGATTGCGTGGGACAGTTTGGATATGAATGGTAGCTTCGAAATGATCGTTCCGAAACCTGCAGTTGAGAAGATCATGCAGCTGGATATGTAGGGAAATGTATCAATAAGTCATGATAAATATGGTGCGGTATTCCGGACAGAAGACTATGAGATATATACAAGACTGATCGAAGGAAATTATGTTAATTATCGCACATTGTTTACTGAAGGAGAAATACAGACGGCAGTAGAGAAAAAAGCTCTTCTGGATGCAATAAACAGGGCGAAGCTCTGTGGCGCACAAGAGGATAAAGCACCGGTATTACTCAATGTTTCTGGACAGAACATAAACATCACTTACAAGAACCAGACAGCAGACTACACAGAGGATATTAGTACGCAGATTGATGTAGGGGATGGTCTGAAAATAGCATTTGATCCAACGCTGGTTATGGAGTGCGTAAAGGCTTTTGAATGCGAGAATATATCCATATCCTTTACGAGCAGGAAACATCCGGCAATTATCCATGCAGAGGACAGTGATATGACAGCTCTTGTTCTTCCGGTTAATTTCAAGGAGTAGCCTTTTGGTCCATAAAGGATTTACATATCACGGAGTAACTCGTCAATATGCAATGTAGGAGAGGGGGTTATCCCTCTCCAGAAAGGAGAAATATGATTTGCCCGAAATGCAATAGGGATTTTCCGAGACTTCTAGCTCTGTCCAGAACGGACAATGAAACGATGATCTGTGATGAATGCGGAACCAAAGAGGCTTTAGATGCTGTTGGATTTACAGAAGGAAGTCCTGACAGAGAAGCCATATTGAAAGAAGCATATTACAGGAAAACTCCGCAAGATCGTATAAAAGCTGCGGTTGCGGCAACCGGAAATCGGTGGGCCATGGAGAATTTTAATCTAACACACAATTAGGAGGATATACAGATGGCAAATTTTGATGAGGATATTATAAGAATTACAGAAGAGGTATTAAGCGATGGAACTGTAGACAGAATTATTCGAGAGCAAGTTGTAAAAGGTTTTGAAAATGCTATATCTAATTCGTTCAAATGGGGAGAATTGGAACAGACTATAAAGGATCGAGTAAAAAATATTCTTGTACCGTTTATTGAAAGTTACGATATGAGTGAATATATAGTAAAACTTGATCAGGTGCTTTCTGATGTTGTGAATAGTACATCTTTGGTAGAAAACAAAAAGATTCTGGAAAATTTCCAGTATTTGATGGTTGAACCTACAGAGAAAGAAATAAAACTGTCTGAAATTTTCAAAGAGTACAAATGCTTTGTATCAAGAAATATGGAAATAGAAGGCAGGAAAGTATCTTTTGACGACGGAACTCCAGAATACGAAGAGATGGCAGTTAACATGGAATTTGAAGAGGAAGACGAAAGATCTTGGAGTTCATTCAGATATGCAACTGTTGACTTTACTGTAGATGATCAGAACCAGGAAGACGATCTGAATAGAACGTTGCGATTGTCATTATGGGATGGATCTCGCAAACCGGGATGGGAAATCCGAACAGAATGCAATCCTGCAATTTCTTCCCTGAGACATTTGGATAAGTTCGATCTGTTGATGGTAAGGCTACAGAGAGCTGATGTAAGGGTAATTGATGATGTTCACCATGAAGATGATTATGTATATTCCGATACGAAGCCGGAACCGACATATGGGTAAAATGAATGGGCAGCTTGTATTTGATGAGTTTATGAATATATCTGAGGAACAGAAAACTTGCACTGAAATAGTAATGCCAAGAACTCAGATGTTGGATCCGTGCTATTACTGTTTATGCAATTCGTGTATCAATAATGCAGAGAGCGTTACCATTACTCCGGATGAAATTCCAGATGATTGGAATCCATGCTTTTTCTGCGATATGTGCAGAAAATATGACGGAAAAAGCATGAAAAACATGGAAAGAGAAGAGTGTTCGAAATATGTGATAGATAATCATCATGCACTGTTAAACCGTAAAAAGATAAAAATTATGAGGTGAGATAATGAAAGATAATGAAGCGCTTAAATACTTAAAAGAAGCAAACAGAAAGAATGACATGCTTTGCGTTTTACCAAATTCCGACATAGGGAAATGCCTTATAAATGCACTTGAAGAAATCCAACAGTACCGGGAAATCGGTACCGTGGAAAAGATAAAGGAAGAACTGGACCGATTAAGAAATGACAACGAATGCCAAGGGTTGTATTTCACATTTGAAGAAAGGCAGGATTTAGCAAGACAGCATAAGGAGTTAGAAGCATATCGATCTATCGGCACAGTAGAGGAATGCCGGGCGGCAATGGAGAAGCAGAAAGAAATGATAACATATTGTGACGAAAACGATTGTTCTGATTGCCCTTTCCATAATACAAGCAAAAAATACAACAAATGCATGAATGATTTTATTGCAGAGGAAATTGTGAAAGGCGGTGGAGCAGATGGCTAAATGGAATGCGAGTGTATGTTTGCAACTAACGATTGACTATGATGATATCGAAGCTGATGCCGAAGGGGAAGCTATTCAGATTGCAAAAGACAGAGCGTTAGAAGATATTGAATGGAATAACTGTAACTGCGATGTTGACAATCCGATTGTGTATAGCTGCTATGAGGAGGAATCAGAGGATGCGTAGAGTGTTACCGATTTAATTCAATACGGAAATGGTGTGGGTGATTGAATTCGGACTATGCGATAAGCCGTCAGAGCCATATCAGCAGAATGGAGAGTGAGAATCATGGCAAAATGCAAAAACTGCACAAACCTACACGAGCATTGGTGTGAAAAAATCATTGATAGCCCATGTGAGGATACAGAAAGAGAATGCGATCAATATAAGTGTATGACACAAGCAGAGAGAATAAGATCTATGACGGATGAAGAACTGGCAGAATGGTTTTCTACTGTGACAGATGATGTGCTTCGTGGAAGTACATGGAGTAAAGATGGGTGGATGAAATATCTGCAGTCAGAAGTGGAGTAGCAAGTTAAATTAAAGTTTAGGAGGATATGGAATGCTTGAACATGAAGCAATAGAAAAAATAAAAGAAAAAGCATGTAACAATAGATGTATTCTAGAATTGTGTAATGATGGGTGCATGTATGGGAATGAAAAATGCGCTTTTTCTATGGCAATAAAGGCACTTGAAAATCAGCAGGATATTAAAAATGCACTGCATGATAAGAAAAAAATGTGCCAGAATTTTGTCAATAGAGCATATAAACAGGAACAATATGCCAGAAATTTGCTAAAGGATGAACCTGACAGAGAAGATGTAAAGGAAGATCTGAACAATGTGATTAAGTTGCAAGATAGAAATAACGCATTGATAGAATTCATTGAAAATTTGGAAGACATTCTAAACTGAAAGGAACTATGGATATGGAGTGGAAAGAAGTTGATCCAACGCAGGATGATTGGGAAAAACAATATGATGTGGTTGCCTATTGTGGCGATGTTACCATAGGAAGCATTGTTTATTGTGGCGAAGAGGTTGGATGGCAATCAGTAATTGATGGCAACATGGATTTCATGGAAGCAACATCTTTTGAAGCTGCAAAAGAGGAAATGATTGACAGGTTGGATAATTATTTCACAGATCAGATCAACTATTACAAGGAACTACAGGAAAGTCTTAAAGTTTTGATGACCTAAACTGAAATTTAACGGAGGAAGTGAAGATGGCTATATTAAATTATACCACTACGGTGGATAGCTTTAAGACGGTTTCGGAAATCGAACATATCCTGGTGAAGCACAATGCCAAAAGCATCATGAAAAATTATGATGGTGAGAGTATTACGGGGTTGTCCTTTTTAATCGATACTGGCGTCCAGCAGATTCCGGTAAGACTGCCGGTGAAAGTAGATGAATGTCTGGAAGTGCTGAAGAAAGAAAAGAAAAACAGCCCTCGCATCAACATTAAAGCAACCATGGAACAGGCTGAGCGTGTGGCGTGGAGGATCCTGAAGGACTGGGTAGAAGCGCAGATGGCACTGCTGGATATTCAGATGGTGCGATTTGAAGAAATATTTCTGCCGTACATAGAAACCGGAAATGGACAGACCATTTATGAGAGACTAGAAGAAAAACAGTTCCTTATTGAAACGGTAAACTGACCTTTAGAGGAGAAAGAGAGGAAAATAACATGGAAATCGAAGAAAGAACATTTGAAGTTGATTTAAAAGAAGGACATGCAGTTGCATTTGATTTTGATGGCGTAATACATAAATATTCAAAAGGTTGGCAAGACGGAAGTATTTATGATGAACCAAATCTGAAAGTACTAGATTTGATGCTTTTGCTTACATTATCTGGAATTCCAGTATTTATTTTATCAACCAGAGAACCTAAACAGATTAAGGACTGGTGGGATAAGAAGGGATTCACATTAGAAGCAAAGGTACTGGATTTTGACATAACATTTTTTAATGATTGCAGTTATATCGGAATCACAAATAAAAAACTCCCTGCACAGGTGTATGTGGATGATCGGGCATATAAATACACAGGGCAAACACCACAGGAATTTTTTAAAGATTTTGCAGTTGAGTGAGTCAGCTAAACCAAACTTTTCCCAATATGGTCCAAAGGAGGAAATGAGAAGTGAAAAAATATGCGGAAATCACGAGAGATAACAGGATGTGGGATGCACAGAAAACAATATATGGAAATGCTGCATGGGTAAAGCTTCCTGATTGCGGCACAGCGACTGTTATATGGGGAGAAAATGAGGAAGGATATGAGCATGTATCTGTATGTCCTAAAAAGAAGTACGACAAATTAGGCCGAGAAAATCTTCCAACCTGGAACGATATGTGCATCCTGAAAGATATGTTTTTCTATGATGATGAAGAGGTATACCAGATCCATCCTAAAAAGGATCAATATGTTAATAAAATGGAGAATTGCTTACATCTTTTGAAGCCAATCGGATTTGATATGACAGATATGGTAATGCAAAAATCGCATAAAGAAGGAGTGGAACAATGAACATAGACGATTTGATT
>ULXI01058849.1_pt1 | contig 65537 bp, 75 predicted proteins | sample 1961181 | NCBI WGS metagenome assembly ULXI01 (sample SAMEA4835835, study PRJEB28245) | human gut metagenome | biome: gut microbiome; material: fecal sample | place: Denmark | collected 2008 | reverse complement strand
TTGTAAATTCATAAAATGTTACTTTTTACGTAATACTTTATAAATTTATATAAAAAATACAGGAGACCAACAAATGGAAAAAGCCCCTGTATTTTTTCTCTAGATATTTCTACCTAAAGCTATATAATTAATTTAAATTATTGCAACTAATTTAAATTAACTAACTTAATTATACTAAAGATATAAATAAAATTCAATATATTTAAAATATATAGGGGGAATTTTCCCCCTTTTTCTTATGCTCCTGGACTTCCGACCATCTAAGCAAAATTCTCTTTCTTCCATTTGTTGGTCTCCTTTCACTATATTCTATAAGTAATTTTCAATTATGATAAAAGAAGATAACAAATGTCATTCTTACAAAGTCCAAGCAGTTGCAATGCTTGAATTTCAAATCATAATTGAATACAAGTATTGCAAACTTGCAAAATAACTTTTAGCCATTCCATGCTTATAGTATTTTAATTATACTATATTTTACCAGTATCTTCAATAAAATCTTTTATATTATGTAAAGTTGTGATATAATATATATATTAGGGGTGATTATATGTCCATTTTTAGTAAAACTGATTTTGGTGAAAATATTAGGAAATTTCGAAAAGCAAGGGGATTAAGTCAAGAAAACCTAGCTTTAATCTTAAATAAAACTTCTGCCACAATTGCAAGATATGAAACTGGTGAAATAATTCCAAATGCCGAACAAATTCATTTGATATGTGACGCACTAGGAATATATGAATATGAGCTTTTTAATAACAGGCAAAAAATTATCAATACTGAAACTATTAACAATCCTTTTAATACGGATATTCTCTATTTATATTATATAGCATATTATCCAAAATCTAAAAAATATGGTAAAGCAAAATTTAGGTTAAAACTTACTTCAAAACCAGACTTGTGTAAAGTAGATTTTATGGAATATAAAAAAGATTTTATCTACCTTTCTGGTTATTTACAAACTGACAATCATATTGCTGTATTTGTCTTTGAAAATTATAAAGAAAATAATTTTCGATTTGAATTATCGCATCTTATTGTAAATATTGCAAGAGGTACTAACTCTCCTATGCTTGGTACTTTTCATTGTACTAATGGTGAATATGTTCCTAGCATACGCAAATGTATTATATCAAAAAAAGATTTAGACTTTACAGATGATTTACTTGAAAAAATAAAAATTACCGAATTAGAAAAACAAAATTTGAATAACCACAATATTTTATATCTTGATATTACTGATACTTATGATTTTGAAAATCTTTAATTTATTATACTAAAATTAAAAATAACACTTAAATATTAATTATTTAAGTGTTATTTTTAGTTACTTTTTCTATTTTCTTACAAATTCTTACAAAACACTATATTTTAATATAAATTCGTTTATTTCAGTAAAATTCTTTACAAAATTACCAATTAACTATAATTACAAGTATCATAATACCAGTTCGAACAACTAAAAATTTCTAGAAATTTTAATTTTATTTATAAGGAGTTTATATGAAATCTAAAATAATCAATCAATTAAACCAAAAAGATACTGAATTAAATTCAGTTATTGAAACAATACTTGAAACAGAAACTATAATTCAAATGTTAGAAAGTAACTATTATCAAAAGTCCATGGAAAATGCCGATATTGCAGATGTTAATATAAATCATTTAGAAAATATTTTTACAAATGAAACTTATTATTTAGCAATGAAAATCGTTCCTTTAATTGAAAGAAAAGTTTTATATCTTTCATATATCGAAAATCTTAGATTAAATGATATTTGTAAAAGATTAAAGCTTTCTAAAAATGAAGTTATAAAATTAAGAACTAAAGGTATTAACCACTTCAAACATAATTTAGAATTGTTATATAAAACAAATAAAATTAAGAAAGGTACTATTTAAAATGTGTATTGAACATTTAGAAAATGCAATAACAATACAACCAGCTAAAAACAAATTATTAAATGGTTGGAATTGGATTTGTTGCAATGATGGTTCGGGATATTTACAAAGTCCAGATGGAAACTCTTATTTTCATTACGACTGGTCTACTACTGAATATAAATATACTACTAAAGATTCTTATTCTTTATGGGGTACTAGAAATGATGATGGCACTTCTACTACTTTCAAAGATTTTCAAGAATATGCTGAACAATATGTTATTAAACATTATTTAAAAACTAATAATTTAGAGGTATTAAAAGATGAAGAAAATGAAAGATAATAAAATTTATTTTAAATGCAAAAACCATAATTCAATTAGAGTTCTATATAAAAAAGTTGGAAAAGCTCCTGAGATTAAAATTATTTCAAATGTTTTTACTCTAAAAAAAGCGATTATAAAAAAGCAACTTACTATTATTCCTTATGAGGGTGCCTATATAATTTGTAATAATAATAAATTTAATAATTTTATGAGAACTAACATTATTTTGCCTTTAAGAACTATAAGAGGTGATTTTATCCTTATTAATATTGATAAAAATGAACGAGAATTTAAATCCTTATCTCAAGAAGATGTTTTATGGTTTACAAAAGATCTAATTAATAAAACTCCCCTTTCCTCTTCTTCATCTACTATAAAATCCTCTGTTTTATCTACTTATTCTAAAGCGTTTGATAATTATAATAATAGATATATTAGTTTTGAAAAACTTTTAATTGATGTATTAATAAATGTTCAAACAATTTTATCTAATATATCGAAAAAATGTTAGAAAGGAGTTTTTACTTTGAATAAATTTAAAAATAGAAATGGAGAAATAGAAAATGAATAATATTAATACTTCAAATTTAATTGATACAAAAGAAAACAAAAATTTAAATGAACAAGTAGTAATAAATTATTTAAATAGAATAACTAATCCTTTTGCTATATTATCTGTTCAAGATGTTTCTAAAGATTTACATATTGGAATAAACCAAGCTTATGATTTATTTAAACAAATTGATTTTCCAACTATATGTATTGGTAAAAGAAAAACTGTAACTTTAGCAGCATATTTGCTTTGGAAAATGAATTCGAAAGGAGGTATTTAATATGCCTGAAAAAGGTAATAGTGAAGGATATGTATTTTTTAATAAACAACGTAAAAAATGGAATGCACAATATCGAGAATATGATATAAATACAGGAAAATTAAAATTAAGAACTAAAACTTTTAAAACTAAAGAAGAAGCTCAAAAATATTTGAGTACAATTATGTATCAAAAACAAAATCCAGTATATATTGAACATCATGGAATACCTCTATGTGAAATTTTAAAGTCCAATTTGGAGCTTAAATTAAAAACTAATTTAATTGGACCTGCTCAATATGGTAGAACTTTGCATTCTATAAATAAACTTGAAAAATATCCTTTTGCTCATAAAAATATTGATACAATTACATCTGATGAAATTCAAGATTACTTAAATTCATTAACACCTTTAAGTAATTCAATGATAGCTAAAGCTCACCAACAATTAAATCAAGCTTTTAATATTGCTACTGATAAAGGCTATATAATGGCAAATCCCATGTCTAACGTTATCAGACCTAAAAGTGATAAAGAAGATAAAATTGTAAGAGCATTAACTGTTGAAGAGCAACAAGCTTTTACTGAATGGCTTTTAAATACTCCTTTAAGTAAATGCAAATATCGAAATATTTTTTTATTACAAATGTATATGGGATTAAGAATTGGTGAAGCTTCTGCTCTTTCTACACATGATATTGATTTAGGAAATAAAAGATTACATATTCGTAGGACATTAACTACTGATAAAGACTGGAAAGTTATTATGGGAAATAAAACTAAAACATATGCTGGTAAAAGAACTTTACCTATTCCAGATTTTCTATTACCTTATATTATGGAACAAATGAAAGTAGCAAATAATCAAATAAATAATAAAGAAGATTTACTGTTTAAGCCTTTAAGTTCTAATTATGTTAGAAGAACTACTGTTAATGCATTATTAAAAAGAGTTTTAAAAAAAGAATTTAATATTACTGATATATCCACTCATAGCTTAAGGCATACCTTTGGAACAAGATGTATTGAAAGTCGGAATGGCTCCTGTTGTTGTTCAAAGATTAATGGGGCATAAAGATATTAGTGTTACATTAAATACTTATACTAGTGTTTTTGATAAGTTTAAAGAACGAGAAGTTGATAAGGTTAATCAATACTACCTTAATGAACATTTGATAAAAAATAATAAGTCTATTGGTATGTCAAACACTTTAGAAAATTCAAAAGATTAATATTTTTCGCTATCAACTAAACATACCTTTCTTCTGCAACCTGCTTGTATCCTGTATTACAGCAATTGTATTTTTTTCATTTATTTAAACATTCTATTATCAACTAAACACTCTTCATAATTTTTCAAATAAAAATATAGAATGTTTAGTTGATAGTTTAAAAAATAAAAAATTAAGATAAATTAAAAACCGTGAAAAGCCTTGTGGTTCTAGTGAAAAACAATTTTTATAAATTATAATAAATTATTTAAGGTTACAAATAAGAAAATAGCCTGTATCCTTAGATACAAGCTATTTTCAACGATTTTCTCGGTGGCTGGGCTGGCTAGATTCGAACTAGCGCATGCCAGAGTCAAAGTCTGGTGCCTTACCGCTTGGCTACAGCCCAATATTTAAAATCAAATGGGGTGGAAGATGGGACTCGAACCCACGGTCTCCAGTGCCACAAACTGGCGCGTTAACCAACTACGCTACATCCACCATTGTTTACGTGCACTTTAAACCTCGAGCACATTTATTATTATAAACAATTTCCACCCTATTTGTCAACTCTTTTTACAAATTTTTTAATATTTTATGTTAGCACTATTTTTAAAACTTATTAATTATATATTATAAACCTTTTTTTATTTATTATAACTCTTTTTATTCTATTGTTCTTTACTTAAACTACTTGGATCTATTCCATATTGTTTATATAGCCATGTAGAGTAATTAAAAGGTGTTAATGTCTCTGGTAATCCATAGTCAACTCCATTTGTTTCTACTCTAATAGATGTAATTTTAACTGGATTTACTGGTGTGCTAACTTCTTGTTGTGAACTACTACTTTCTTTGCTATCTTCACTTGCTTTTACTTCTACTTGTTCTATGTTATGCACTACATCCATTCCTTCTATTACTTTACCAAAAGCTGTATAATATCCATTTAATGAAGTATTATTTTTGGTCATTATAAAGAATTGTGAACTTCCTGAATTATATGATTCTTCTTTTAATGATGATGATTGTTGTGTATAGTCATTTCTTGCCATTCCAACAACTCCTTCATCAAATTTTAATTTGTTATCTACCCCATTAGATATAAATTCACCTTTAATAGAATATTCTGTATCGCTTCCATCATCTTTTAAATCTGCAAGTGTAGCAGCCCCGCTTCCAGTTCCTTGCTTATCTCCTCCTTGTATCATAAAGTCTTTTACTATTCTATGAAATGTTAAACCATCATAAAAGCCTCTATTAGCTAATGTAATAAAATTTGAAACTGTTTGTGGTGCTTTGTCTGGGTACAATTCTATTTTTACTGTGCCAAATCCCTCTACTTCCATTGTTGCAACAGGATTTTTAACTTCATTTGTTGCATTTTTATAATATCCAAATGCTATTGCTCCTATTAATATTATTACTAAAATTAAGGCAATTATCCATATTATATTTTTTGTTTTTTTCATCTTATTTTTTCCTTTCTTAAATTAAATTATCAAAAATAAATTGTTCTTGCATTCTTTTTAATGATTGTTTTATTGTTCTTGCTCTTACTTCTCCAATTCCATCTACTTCATCTAAGCTTTCGATGTCTGCTGCTAAAATATGTTGAAAAGATTTGAATGAATCTACTAAGTTTTCAACTATATTTGATGGCATTCTTGGAATTTTATTTAATATCCTATAACCTTTGGTATAAACAGCGACTTCATCATAATTATCAAAATTTCCATATCCTAATAATTTAGCAATTACTGTTTCTTTTGATAAATCTTCATAGCTTAATTCTTCTAAGCTTTCTATTATTTTTTCTACTGTTCTTTTTTTCTTTGTTGGTACTATGTAATCTTTTATTATTAGTTCTTCTTCTTTTTCAAGACCACCTATTAATTCCTCTAATTGCATTTTTACTAGTCTACCATCATCGCCTAATTCATATATTTGTCTTTGGATTTCTTCCACTATTTTCATAACCATTTCGGCTCTTTGTATAGCTACAATTACATTTTCTAGTGTAACTATATCATTAAATTCATATTCATTTAATATGTTTAATTTATTATCAAACACTTTCTTATATTTTTCTAATGTTTGTATAGCTTGATTTGCTTTATTTAATACTGCTTCTGTGTTTTCTAATATATATCTGTCATTTCCTTTAAAAATAGTTATAATGCTTCTTCTTTGAGATATGCTAATTACTAACTCTCCTGTTTGTTTTGCTGTTCTTTCTGCTGTTCTATGTCTTGTCCCTGTTTCTAATGTTGTAATTTCATGAGACGGTATTAGTTGTGCATTGGCATATAATATTCTTTTTAAATCTCCACTCAAGACAATTGCTCCATCCATTTTAGCAAGTTCATATAATTTAGATGATGTATATTCTTCATTAATTGTAAAACCACCATCAACAACTTCTTTTAATACTTCATTGTTATCAGTTATTAATAGTAATGCTCCTGTTCTTGCTCTTAATATATTTTCTAGTCCATCTCGTATAGGAGTTCCTGGTGCAATCAATTTTAAAATTTCTGTAATATTATCTTCTTTGCCTTTTCTCAATGATAACTTCTCCCTTCTTCACTTTTGAGCGATTTTCTACTTGATTCCAATCTTTTTCATTGCTTCATTAATATTTCTAACGCCTATTATATCTAATTTATATTTTTCTTTCAAGTCTTTTTTATTACTTTCTGGAATAATGCAACTTTTAAATCCTAATTTTTCTGCTTCTTTTAATCTTTTTTCTATTAAATTAATTCTTCTAATTTCTCCTGTTAAGCCTACTTCTCCTATTATTATCATATCTTTTGGAATTGCTATATTTTTAAAGCTTGATGCTGTAGCCATCATAATTCCTAAATCAATTGATGGTTCATTTATTTTTAATCCTCCTACTACATTTAAGTATACATCTTGTGAGCCAAGCATTAAACCTGCCTTTTTTTCTAATACTGCTATTAATAGAGATAATCTATTATAATCAATTCCATTTGCTGTTCTTTTTGGATATCCAAATACTGTTTGTGAAGTTAATGCTTGTATTTCTACTAAAATTGGTCTTGTTCCTTCTATACTTGATACTATACACGAACCAGCTGGATTATCATCTCTCTCAGATATTAATATGTCTGATGGATTTGTTATTTCGCACATTCCTTTTTCTTGCATTTCAAACATTCCGATTTCATTTGTTGAACCAAATCTATTTTTTACTCCTCTTAATATTCTATATGAAAAGTATCTTTCTCCTTCTAAATATAATACTGTATCTACCATATGTTCTAAAACTCTTGGTCCTGCAATATTTCCTTCTTTTGTAACATGCCCTATAATTATAGTTGTAATTGCTCTCGATTTACATACTCTCATAACTTGTCCGTGTAATTTCTCTTACTTGACTAACACTTCCGGCTGCTGCTGTTATTTCATCTGAATACATAGTTTGAATAGAATCAATAATAACTAATTTAGGATTAACATTAATAATTGCTTGGTTTACTATATCTATATCTGTTTCTCCTAAAAATAAAATATCTTCATTATTAATTCCTAGCCTATCAGCTCTTAGTTTGATTTGTTCTGCTGATTCTTCTCCTGAAACATATAAAACTTTTCCGTCTCCCTTAATTTTATCACATATTTGTAGGATTAGTGTTGATTTTCCTATTCCTGGTTCTCCTCCAAGTAAAATTAGAGAACCTTTTACTAACCCTCCTCCTAAGACTCTATCTAATTCATTAAAACCAGTATGTATTCTTAAAGTTTCTTTTGCTTCATAAGAATTTAATTTTTGAGGAGTACTTGCTTTTTTATCAACTATATCTTTGTTTTTAGTTTCTACTATTTTTTGTTCATAAAAACTATTCCAACTATTACATGCTGGACACTTGCCAAGCCATTTACTTGATTCATTTCCACATTCACTACAAACAAATACAGTTTTACTTTTTGCCATTTTCCCTTTTAGATGTTTTCTATTTTACTAAAAACATCCTTATTCCTCCTTTCTTTTTATGCTTATATTGTTTTTTATTTTTCCTAATATATAACAAAAAAAGTATAGCATACTTTTTTTCATTACGCTATACTTTTATTTTAATTCATAAAAAATTTACAATCACATATATTACAAAATTTACGAATTATTTTTTCTTTCCAAATCTTATTTCTTTAAATAAAAGATCGTGAACTTTTTCCCATGTTACTTCTTGGTGTAAAAATTCGTTTATTTCATCTTCTACTTTTTGTTGATATGGCGTTAATTCTACTTTAATTTCTTTGTTCCAGTCTATTTCTTGTAACCAAAAAGCTTTAAACTTATTCCAAAATCCAACTTTTACTGGTAAATTATTATTTCTTATTGTTCCTGCATTTTGAATGTTTTCTGCTGTATTCTCTACTGCATTTTCTACTTGATTATTAAATGCAACTCCTCCAAAAACTCCATCTATCTTTGTTTCTTGACCTAAATCTGCCATTTCTATTCCTCCTTTGTATTTATTTCATAATGTTAATTTATTTATACTATATTTTTAAATTATATTCAAGTATTTTTATGCTTTTTCATATTAAATCTTTATTACATAATTGTTACATTTTTGTTACATTTTACATTTCTACTAAAATGTGTTCTTTTGTGCCTTCTATACATTTTACTTTTATTATTTGATTTTCAATTTTTATATCTTTTACATTCTCTTCTGATAGGTATGCTAACAAATAATTTTTAGTATGTCCTTTATAATAGTTATCTTTCTTTTCTTCGAATAACACTTCTACTGTTTTTCCAACATATTTTTTATTATAACTTTTTTCATTTTCATCTGATAGCTCTATTAATTTATGGCTTCTTTCTTCTTTTTTTGCTCCATCAATTTGTTGTTTCATTTGTGCTGCTTTTGTTCCTTTTCTAGGAGAATATTTAAATATATGCATTTTATAAAATTTAATTTCTTTTAGAAACTCATATGTTTCGTTAAATTCTTCTTCTGTCTCTCCTGGAAATCCTACTATTATATCTGTTGTTAGTATAACATCTTCATAATATTTTCTTAAACATTCTACTATATTTCTAAATTGTTGTGTTGTATATCTTCTATTCATTCTTTTCAAAGTTTCATCACATCCACTTTGCAAAGAAAGGTGAAAATGATGACATACCTTTTCTAGTTTTATAAGTCTTTTCATAAACTCTTCATTTATTAGTAATGGTTCAATTGATCCTAATCTGATTCTTTCAATTCCTTCAATTTTGTTTATTTCTTCTAATAAATCAATTAATTTATATTCTGTTTTAAAATCTTTTCCATATGATGCTACATGTATTCCTGTTATTACAACTTCCTTTATTCCTTCTTCTGCAACTTTTCTAATTTCAGCTAAAACATTTTCTGGCTTTCTACTTCTTACTCTTCCTCGTGCATATGGAATAATACAATAAGAGCAAAATCTATCACATCCATCTTGTACTTTAATAACAGCTCTTGTTTTTTCTGTATATGTAACATTTCCAAAATCAACAAATTCTCTTTGTTGCATTACATCTTCTATGTTTATTTTTTCTTGATTTTTTATATAATCTTCTACATGTTCTACAATTTCGCCTTTTTCATTATTTCCTAAAATTAAATCTATTTCTTTTATCTTTTCTAATTCTTTTTTCGCTACTTGTGCATAACATCCACATGCTACTACAATTGATTTTGAATTTAATTCTTTAACTCTTCTAAGCATCTGTCTTGATTTTCTATCTGACATGTTTGTTACTGTACATGTATTGATAATATATATATCTGCTTTTTCATGATTTTCTACTATTTTATATCCATTTTCTATAAATTTTTGAATCATTGCATTTGTTTCATATTGATTTACTTTGCACCCGTAATGTAATAAACGCTACTTTTTCTTTTGATTGCTCTATTTTATTTTCCATTTTTTTCTCTCTTTCTTGAAATAAATTTATAAAATGTCGCATGAGTAAGTCTCTTGCGACATTTCTTTATCTTCTTGCTTTTCCCTCTAAAGCATCTAAATTATCTAGTGCTTTTCCTGTTCCTAATGCTACACATGATACTGTATCTTGGGCTATCATAACATTTATTCCTGTTTTTTCTTGTAATAATTTGTCTAGTCCATCTACTAAGCATCCTCCACCTGTCATATAAATTCCTTTGTCACTAATATCTGCTGCTAACTCTGGTGGTGTTCTTTCTAAAACTGAATGAACAGCTTCTACAATCATCATTGCAGGTTCTATTAATGCTTCTAACATTTCACTTGAACGTACTTTTAATGTACTTGGTAATCCTGTACCTAAGTCTCTTCCTCGTATTTCCATTTCTGTATCTTGTATTTTTGGAAATACACATCCAATATTAACTTTTAAATCTTCTGCTGTTCTTTCTCCTATTATAATGTTATATTTTTTCTTTATATATTTTACAATATATTCATCAAATTTATCTCCAGCAACTTTTAATGAAGTACTTACTACTGAACCTCCTAAAGAAATAACTGCTATGTCTGTTGTTCCTCCACCAATATCTACTACCATATTTCCACATGGTTTTGAAATATCTATTCCTGCTCCTATTGCTGCTGCTATTGGTTCTTCTATTAAATATACTTTTCTTGCTCCTGCTTGTGATGCTGCATCAATAACGGCCTTTTTTTCTACTTCTGTTACTTGTGAAGGAATACATATCATAATTCTTGGTGCAAATATAAATTTTCCACATATTTTATTAATAAAATATTTTAACATTTTTTCTGTTACTGTATAATCTGATATTACACCATCTCTTAAAGGTCTTGTTGCTATTATATTTCCAGGTGTTCTTCCGAAGCATTCTTCTTGCTTCTTGTCCTACTGCTAATACTTCTCCTGTGTTATTGTCTACTGCCACAACAGATGGTTCTCTTAATACTATTCCTTTACCTTTTACATAGGCAATTACTGTTGCAGTTCCTAAATCAATACCAATATCTTGTCCTAACCCCATTTTAAACATGCTTTTTTCCTCACAATCTTTTTTTGTTTCTTTTTCGTTACAAATATATTACGATTATATTACAATACCTTTAATTTATCAACCCTTTTCATTGAATTTTTTTATTTTTTATATTATAATGTTTAATGTCAAATATATTTATTGGAGGCAAATATGAAGCAATATGAATTTATATCAAAGAATGAAGCTGATACAAAACAATTAGCAAAAAAATTAGCAGCAAAATTAAAACCAAAAGATGTTGTTGTTTTAACTGGTGAACTAGGATCTGGAAAGACAAAATTTACAGAAGGTTTTTTGTCTTATTTTGGTTTAGAAAATGAAATATCTAGTCCTACATTCACTATAGTAAATGAATATAAAAAAAATGATCTTAACATTTATCATTTTGATGTATATAGATTAAGCGATTCTTCTGAATTTTACGAAATAGGTGGCGAAGAATATTTTGAAAATGGTATCTGTTTAATTGAATGGGGAGAATTAATTGAAGATGCTTTACCTAATGATTATATTCATATTACTTTTAAAAAAGATGATAAAAATGAAAATACTAGAATTTTAATAATTGAATCAAAGGAGGATTTATTTTGAAAATATTAAGTATTGATACGGCAAGTGATGTATGTGGAGTTTCTATTTTAGAAGATAAAAAATCTATTATAAGTCTTGATACTAATACAGGACGAACACATTCTGAAAATTTAATGCCTATGATTGAAAATGCTTTTAACCAAACTAATTTAAGTTTAAATGATATAGAGTTAATAACTTGTGATATAGGTCCAGGTTCTTTTACTGGTTTACGAATTGGTATTGCAACTACAAAAGCTTTTTGCGATTTTTCATCAATTCCATGTGTTGGAATCAGTTCTTTAACATCTCTAGCATATAATGTTTTAGAAAATATAAAAGACAATGATGTAGTATGCAGCATTATTGATTGTAAAAATAATAATTGCTATTTTGCATTATATGAAAAGAAAAATGAAACTTTTGAAATTCTTATAGAACCTCAAGCAGAAAGTGTTAATTCTTGTTTAGCTATCTTAAAAAGTTATTGTGAAGATACGTTAGCAAACTCTTCTATTTATTTTGTTGGAAATGGATCTGAAATTTATAAAGACGAAATTAAATCAACCTTTTCTGAAGCTGAATTTTTTTCTCATGAGTTTAATATTTTAAATTCTATTTCATTAGGTATTGCAGGATTTGAAAAATCAAAACTAGGAATTAATTCAGAAGAAATATTGCCATTATATTTAAAAAAGCCTCAAGCTCAAAGGCAATTAGAAGAAAGAGAACATAAATAAAATAATTATTATTTTATATTTGAAAGGATATTTTATATGGCAATTAAAATAGAAAAAATGAATTTAAATCATTTAAATGAATTGCAGGAAATTCTTATTTCTGACTTTGATGACTTTTGGAGTTTTTCAACATTAAAAGAAGAAGTAGAAAATGAGAATTCTAGCTACATTATAGGAAAAATCAATAATGAAATTATTGGCTTTGCTGGACTAAAAAAAATTTTTGATCAAGCTGATATTATGAATATAGTAATAAAAAAAACTTATAGAAACCAAGGTATTGGCACTTTACTTTTAGAAAATTTAATTTTACTTGCTAAAGACTTAAATATATCCACCCTTTTTTTAGAAGTTAATGAACAAAACAAACCGGCAATTCACTTATACGAAAAACTTGGATTTGAAAAATTAGGTGTTAGAAAAAAATATTACAACAATAATAATGGAATTATAATGAAAAAAAATCTTAAATAATTTTCTTGTAATTAATTAATTAATTTTTAATAATAATAATAATAATTTAAGGTGTAATATATTACTTAATAAAATAATATATTACACCTTTATACATTTCAATTTTGCTATATTTATTTTAATTCAATATTTATGTCTCTTTCTTGTTTTAATTTAATTTTATTATATCGTACTCCACATTCATCAAATAATTTTCTAGAGGCAATGTTATTTTCTGAATTTGCATATTTATCTGATAAATAAATCACTTCTTTAATTCCAGATTGAATAATAATCTTTGCACATTCATTACATGGAAATAAATCAACATAAATTCTAGCATCTTCTAAATCTTTTTTACTTCCTCTATAATTCAAAATTGCATTTAGCTCTGCATGACAAACATATGGATATTTTGTATCTAGATTTTCACCCTCTCTTCCCCAAGGGAATTTTTCATCACTAAATCCATTTGGAGCTCCATTATATCCTATTGATAAAATTCTGTTGTCATTACTAACAATACATGCTCCAACTTGTGTAGATGGATCTTTACTTCTCATAGCAGACAATTTTGCAATTGCCATAAAATATTCATCCCATTCTAAATAATCTTTTCTTTTTTCTCCATTCATTTAAATTTCCAACTCCTTTTTATAAAACAACTTTTGATACAAGGGGGACAGGTCTTAAATGTCTCATTCGTACCATTCAAGTTCCCAATCATCTAGTATTACTGTATCTCCTTCACACACTCCCATTTCTTTTAATTTTGCTTCTATTCCCATATTCTTTAGACACTTTTGTAAATAATACATTGACTCATTATCTTCAATATTCACTCTTCCCATTAGTCTTTGTACTGCCCTTCCTGTAACATAGAATATTCCATCTTGCTCTTTTATTTCCCATTCATCTTTCTTATCTTCTAAAGTATATATTTTTCTATCTTCTATTTCTACTAATTCCTCTTTTGGAAGTGTTTTTAACATTTTATCAACATAATCTATTAATTCTTGAACGCCTTCTTTTGTTACTGATGATATTTTGTATAATTCTAGTTTTTCTTTTTTAGCTAATTTTTCTACTTCTTTTAAAATCGAATCATCTTGCATAGCATCCAATTTAGTTGCTACTATTATTTGTTTTCTACTTGATAATTTTTCACTATATTTTTTTAATTCTTCATTAATTGCATAAAAATCTTTTACTGGATCTCTTCCTTCTTGTCCAGAAACATCTAAAAAATGTAATAACAATCTAGTTCTTTCAACATGTCTTAAAAACTGTATTCCTAGTCCTACACCTTCACTTGCCCCTTCAATAATTCCTGGAATATCTGCTATAACAAATCCATCTCCATTTTTGGTTTTTACTACTCCTAAATTAGGAACTATTGTTGTAAAATGATAATTTGCAATTTTAGGTTTAGCGTCAGTAACAACTGACAAAAATGTTGATTTTCCTACATTAGGGAATCCTAATAAACCTACATCTGCTAACAATTTTAGTTCTAATATAAGTTCTTTTTCCTCTCCTTTTTCTCCATCTTCTGAAAATCTAGGTGCTTGTCTTGTTGCTGTTGCAAAATGAGAATTTCCTCTTCCTCCGCGACCACCTTTTAATATTAATTCAGTTTGACCTGGCTTAGACAAATCGGCAACAACTTTACCTGTCTCAACATCTTTTACAACTGTACCGATTGGAACTTTAATATACAAATCCTCTCCATACTTTCCATTACAATGACTTCCGCTTCCATTTTCTCCATTTTTAGCTTTAAATTTTCTATTATATCTAAAATCAATCAAAGTATTTTTATCTTTATCCACTTGAAAATAAACGTTTCCGCCATTTCCGCCATCTCCGCCATCAGGTCCTCCTGCAGCTACATATTTTTCTCTACGAAAAGTTGCTGCTCCATTTCCACCATCACCTGACTTAATTATAATCTTTGTATAATCTGTAAACATATTTTTCTCCTTCTGAGACATCAGGGACAGGTCTTAAATGTCTCATTTTTATATCGATTTTTATTTATTACATTTTTCGACTTTATTCTACTAAATTAATGAGACATTTAAGACCTGTCCCTGATGTCTCATTATTCAAAGTAATTCAATTTCATTGCTTGTTTTATTTTTTTCATTGTTTGTTTTGCTGTTTTTCTTGCTTTTTCTGTTCCTTCTATTAAAATTTTGTCTACTTCTTCTGGATGTTCTTCATAATATTTTCTTTTTTCTCTTATTGGTTTTAATTCTTCTATTATGTTTTTAGCTAATTGTCTTTTACAAGCTACACATCCACGTTTTCCTGCTTTACATTCTTCACATACTGTTTTTACTTCTTCTTTTGTGCTAAATAAGTTATGATAATATGCAACCATACATATATCAGGATTTCCTAAGTCATCTTTTTTTATTCTATTAGGATCTGTTACTGCACTCATTACTTTTTTAGTTATTTCTTCTTCACTGTCTGATAAATATATGGCATTTCCTAATGATTTTCCCATTTTTTCATTTCCATCTAAACCTTTTATTCTTTTTTCACTTGATAATACTGCTTCTGGCTCTTTTAAAACTTCTCCATATATACTATTAAATTTTCTAACTATTTCTCTACATTGCTCTATTAGAGGTAACTGATCATCTCCTACTGGTACTAATTCTCCTTCAAATGCCGTTATGTCTGCTGCTTGACTAACTGGATATCCTAAAAATCCATATGTTACACTTTCTCCGAATAGATCTCTTTTTTGTGCAATTTCTGTTTTTACTGTTGGGTTTCTTTGAAGTCTTGCTATTGTTACTAAATTTGAATAGAATACTGTTAGTTCAGCAACTTCTGGTATCATTGATTGAATATAAATTGTTGTTTTTTTTGGGTCTATTCCAACTGATAAGTAATCCATTGCTACTTCTCTTATATTTTTTCTTACTTTTTCTGGATTATTAAAGTTATCTGTTAATGCTTGAACATCTGCTATTAGTATATATGGGTCATATTTTCCGCTTTCTTGCATTTCTAATCTCTTTTTTAATGAACCAAAATAATGTCCTATATGTAATTTTCCTGTTGGTCTATCTCCTGTTAATATTCTTTTTTTATCCATTTTTTATTCTCTCCTTTACTTTACTTGCTAATTATACTATATTTTATAGATATTTACAATAGATATAGTTTTTTAAGTTTTAATATTTATCTATAAAAAATTTTTAATTAAAAAATGTCATTTGATTTTATTTTTATACAAGTAAAGAGAGACCATACTAATCTGGTCTCCCTTAGACATTACTTCAAGATTGCAATTCCACCAAATGGACCTAATTTTTCTTTCGTAGCATTTATTTTGAACTCATCTTTTGAACTTTCACTTTCAAATTCTTCTGGGATTTTTATGTTAATTTCTTGATTTGTTCTATTTACAGCTACCAAAACATCATTTTTTTCATTGCACATTTTAAACATTAATATGTTTTTATCTATGTGCAACACTTCAAACTTACTACCTGCTAATTTACAGTTCGCTCTGAACTTAAAAAGCTTTTTAAAAAATTCTAACAATTCCATGTCCATATTATCCCATGGAAAACACTTACGATTAAATGGATCTTTATATCCATGTAATCCTACTTCTGTTCCATAAAACATACAAGGACATCCTGGAAGTAAATACATTATCATTGCTGAAATTTTTAACTTTCTTTTTGCAGATTCATATTGTTCATCAGTCAACTTATCGTTTTCATATTCAAACCTTCTGAATCCTTCTGTGTCAAATATTCTTCCTGTCGGCGTATTATAGTGCCATGGAGAAGGATCTTCATCCATTTTCCATATATCTCTATAATCGCTTCTCATATATTGTCCGTTTAACATTGTTAATGCTCGAACAATATCATGTGTATCCAAAGAGTTTAGCATAGTGTCAATGGTGTTTTGAGGATATGATACCAATCTATCCTCTATTTGCAATTTAAATGGTTCATCTTCACCATATGCTACATATTTGAACACTGCATTTGTAAAAGAATAGTTAGTGATAGTATCTACTGACCTACCTAAAATATCGCAATTTACTTTATTCCAGTACTCGCCAATTATAATGTGTTTACATTTTTCGTTGGCTTTGTTGCGAATTCCTTCTAAGAAAAACGGTTGTAGTTCTTCTGCTACATCTAATCTGAATCCATCAACATATTCAGATAGAAGTTCTACTACTCCATTTTCTCCATAAATATACTTCTGAAATTCTTTATTATACTGGTTAAACAATGGCATATCTTTAAATTCGTTATACCAATATCTATAGTTTCCCTTTTCATCAAAGTAAAACCAATCTCGATATTTTGAATTTGGATTTGTCATAGCTTCTTGGAAAATTGGATTCTTATCACTACAATGATTGAATGCTACATCCAAAACAATATACATTCCCATCTTATGAGCCTTTTCACTAAGGCTTTTTAAGTCTTTAAATGTTCCTGCATTTGGATCTATTTGCATATGGTTTGTAGCAGCATACCTATCATATCTTAGTCCGCTTTCAGAGATTGGCGACATATATATAACACCAACATTTAAGCTTTTTAGATATTCTAGTTTTTCTTCAATTCCTTTGATGTTTCCGCCAAAGAAATCATTGTTATGATAATTTCCAGTCTCATCTTTTCTCCAATCAGGCATTTCTGCCCAATTACGATATTTCCTGCCTGGTATTTGCTTTTGATTTGCATTTTGACTTTTGTAGAATCTATCTACAAAAATCTGATAGTAAATTTTGTCTTTTGCCCAATTTGGTACTTTAAAATTGTCTTGAATAACAAGTACAATCCAATATGGTGATTCTTGCCATTCATCAATAATAAATGGCTTTCCTGTTTTTCTATTAATTTTTATAGCTTTTTTTCTATTTTCTCCATTTTCATCTTTCATTTCTAATGAAAAAAAGAAGTAATAATTTCCATAATTCTCAAATTTTACATTTGTAGAATATGTTATAAAATCATTATCTTCTTTCGTAATTTTCATTTTCTGAATAATGCTTGGAGATTCGCCATATCTATTAATTAAAACTTCTACTTTTTGTATACTTCCCACATTTTTTGGAATTGCAATTGTTATTTCCAACTTTTTACTGATTTCCACTTCTTGTTTATTAGAAATGTTAATCCGTATTTCACTACTTGCTACTCTTGATTTCATGCTGATCATCCTTTCTTAATTAAGAATAGCTAATATAAGATGTATCAATTTTAATTTACTATATTTTGATTTTTTTGTCAATAAATTTATTTAAGTTTTAATTATTTTATTTCATTCATTTCTTTTTCATCATTATATTCATTTACTAGATATAGTGGTCTATTTTTTGTCTCATTAAAAATTCTACCTAGATATTCTCCAACAATTCCAAATAGTAATATTTGAATTCCTGAGAAAAATAAAATTAATAATATAATTGCTTGAAATGCCTGAATTGCTTCATGAACTACAAAACATTTTACAATTACATAAACAAAATAAACAAATAATACTATAAATGTAGGTATTGCAATAAATGTTGAAAGTCTAAGTGGTGATGTAGTAAAAGATGTAATTCCATCAATAGCTAAATCCACTAATTTTATATAGTTCCACTTTGTTTTTCCTGCTATTCTTGGATCTCTATCATACAATACTTCCTTTTTCTTGTAACCAATCCAGCTAAACATACTTTTAGTATTTCTTTGTGATTCTCTTAGTTTCCTTAAAGCATTTACACATCTTCTATCTAGTAATCTAAAATCACCTGTATCTTTCTGTATTTCAACTCTTGTTAAATGTTGTAATACTTTGTAATACATTTTAGATGTGAATTTTTTTAGCCATGTTTCTCCTTTTCTTGATTTTCTCTTAGCATATACGTCATCATATCCTTCTTCCCAATACTTTACTAATTCAGGTATTAATTCTGGTGGATCTTGTAAATCTGCATCCATAAATATTACACAGTCTCCTGTTGCATAATCAAGGCCTGCTATCATTGCAATTTCTTTACCAAAGTTTCTTGAGAAATCTACATAGCATATTCTTTTATCTTCTGCTCTTAATTGTTTTATTATATTGATTGTTTTATCTTTACTTCCATCATTTACAAATAATATTTCAAATTCATAATTTTCCATATTTTCCATTAATTTTTTCATTCTATCATATAACATTGGTAGTGATTCTTCTTCATTATATGCTGGTATAATTACACTTATTTTTTTCATTTCTTATTTCCCTCTTTCTATATTAATTATCTTTTTTACTTTTAAAAGCGAAAAATTTACTAATAAAGAAATTTAAAATAATTACAATTATAGTAAGTCCCATTTTAGTTATTATATTTGGAATTGGAAGTTCAAATAATATTAATCCTCCTACAAATTCTACTACCATTGTAAATGCTCTTCCTAACATGAATTTGCCAAATTCTATTATTCTTTCTTTGAAAGAATCTGCTTCTGAGTGAAAAACTAAATCTTTATTAGTTATATATGCAAATATTACAGCTAATAAAATTGCTATAAAGTTTGATATGTTTTCGTTCCATTGTAATATTGAATTCATTACATAGAATGAACCTAGGTTTACAATTGTTGTTAATATTCCAAATGCTATATATAAAATTACTTCTTTAGTTAATATTTTTTCTATTATCTTTCCAATCTTTTTCATATCTTTCTTCCTTCTCTAGCATTCTTTTATCTATTTTTTAATTCCTCTATTTGGTTATATCTCAATAAACTTAATTCATAATTTTCTTTATGTTGTTTTACAACAGTATGCAATATAACTCCACATTGTTCCACTATGACTGATAATGTTATAATTCCTGTTGCTAAAATGGCAGACGGTACTTTTGTTATATAGTGTGTATTAAGAAATTCTATTAATACTGGTGTTCCAACAGCAATTCCTATCATAAATAATATGAGTGCAATAATGGTAAAAAATTGTAATGGCTTATAATTTTTAAACATATTTACTATAGTTTTTATTACTTTTACTCCATCTCTTATTGTATTTAGCTTTGATTGACTTCCATTAGGTCTATCCCTGTATATAATTGGTATTTCCTTTATTATATATCTCTTATCCAATGCATATAAAGACATTTCTGTTTCTATTTCAAATTTTTGGCTTAATACTGGCATATTTTTTACAAACATTTTACTAAACGCCCTATATCCAGTCATAATATCTCTTAATTTTGTTTGAAATAGTAGATTAATTCCCTTTCTTACTAAATTGTTTCCAAATTCATGGAAATGACGCTTATTTTCTTTTTGATAAGTTCCATTGGATAATCTATCTCCAATTGTCATGTCTGCTTCTTCATTTCTTATCGGCTCTATTAATTGATGGACAAACTCTGCTGGATAAGTGTCGTCACCATCTACCATAACATAGATGTCTGCATCAATTTCTCTAAACATTGTTCTTACAACATTTCCCTTTCCTTGTTTAGATTCTCTTCTTACAATTGCACCCTCTCTTTTAGCAATTTCTGCTGTTTTATCTTTTGAATTATTGTCGTATACATAAATATCTGCATAAGGCAATTCTCTTTTAAAGTCTTTTATTACTTTTTCTATGGTAAGTTCTTCGTTATAACATGGTATTAATACTGCTACTTTTTTCATTTTGTTTCTCCTTCCATATATTTTTCATTTTATTATAATCTATACTTTCTATCATAGCACATAAAATTCCTAGTATGGCTATTGCTTGTATCCTATATGTGAAGTAAGAATGTATCGTAGAGTGTCCTGCAAAAATGAAATACCATATATATGGATATAAAGTTATGAATATAAGTGGAATAACTACTTTTATTTTCTTTGGTTTCTTTTTGTTCTTTACCATAATAATTCCCCAAATAACTGTAATTATAATCAATAATATGGCTAATACCGTATTATATAAATATTTAAGATTTTCTAGTATCGCTCCTAATCTTGGTGCTGGATATTGATCATTCCCATTTACTCTAAATATAATATTTTTAAGAGCTACTTCTATTACATTTCTTTGTAAAATAATAGAGGATATTACCCACTTAGCAAAAAATATTGTTGCATAAGATATTCCCCATAATATAGATAATTTTATTATATATATTATAGATTCCTTTATCTTACAATCCTTTTTATTTTTTAATAACACAACAATTATTAATGGTATTCCTAACGTTATTAATGGTGATGTTAGTAAATCAAAAAAGGTTGTACACCCTCCCATTATAAAAAATAAATAGGAATATAAATTTTCTTTATTCATTTTATATAAAAGGTTGACTAAAATCACAGATAATAGTGTCAATGCAAATACTCCTGTATATTGCAATGAACTTGGTACGATAAAGAAACATACAGCCAACATTGAAAATAAAAACGCCATTGCATGCATTATGCTTAAATTCTTGGAAATACATATGGCTGCTATCATTAATAATAAAAACATTAACATGTAAAATAAAAATCTTATTTCTTCATAATTGAAAAACAATAGTAATGGTCTTAGTACAGCTTGTATTCCGTGCCAATACCATGGATATTCTTCATTATTTTGAATATCTGGATTGTCCATTGCTTGTTCTATTGATATATATTGATTCCCGCCTTCTTCTGAAAATCTTGAATTTCCAAATGTTCTTACTAATAAGTTCTCATTTTCTTCTTTTCCTTTGTTCATCGCTGTATTTAATATTAATAAATCTGTAAATTCGTCTAATTGTGCCCCCTCTATATATTTTCCAAATAAAGGATTTCCATTTGATTTTAAAATGAAATCTTTTGACTCTTTGATATGTCCTTGTATTCTTTGGTTTGGTAACGCATAACTAATTAGCATAGCTATACAAAATAATACTAGCATTACAATAAAAATAAGAACATATACTAATCCTTGCTTTACTCTCTCTTTTTTCATTTCTATTCTCCTATATTAATTTTTTCCTTTATAATATATTGTGGTCTATCTTTACATTCATCATATATTTTTGCTATATATTCACCTATCATCCATAATGAAACAAGTATAATTCCACTAAAGAATGTAACTGCTACCATAATAGATGTCCAGCCAGTTGTTAGGTTATTCCATTTAAAGATAAAAGATAATAAAGAATAAATTAAAATGATAACAGATATAGAAATTGTTAACATTCCAAGCCCACCTACTATTTTTAATGGCTTGGTTGAAAATCCTATAATCCCATCCGATGCTAATTTTAACATTTTCTTTAGTGGATATTTAGTTTTACCAGCAAATCTTTCTTTTCTTTCATATTCAAATGCCTTTTGTTCAAAACCAACCCAGCTAAATAATCCTCTTAAAAATTTATTATGCTCCGGTAGAGAATTAATAACCTCAACTACCTTTCTATCTACTAATCTAAAATCACCTGTGTCTTTTGGAATTTCCACATCTGATAGTGCGTTTAATGTATGATAAAACATTTTTGCTGTCAATAATTTGAATTTAGACTCTCCTTCTCTAGTTTTTCGTTTACCATATATTACTTCATTTCCTTCTTCCCACAATTTTAGCATGTCTGATATTAATTCAGGTGGATCTTGCAAATCTGCGTCAATAATTACAATGACATCACCTGTTACATATTTTAATCCTGCTGTAACAGCACATTGATGTCCAAAATTTCTAGAAAAAGATATTACTTTTAGTTTTTGGTCTTTTTCTGCAATTTCTTTTAATATTGTCAAAGTTTTATCTTTACTTCCGTCATTAACACATATTATCTCATACTCATAATTTTCTATGTGTGATAAAATATTTGTCATTCGCTTGTAACATTCTTCTACTACCTCTTCTTCATAATACATTGGTATGACTACTGATATTTTTTTCATCTTCTTTTTTCTCCTTTATTTTACTATTTATCTTTATACTTGCAATCGGAATTAATACAACAATATATGGTATGATATATCTCGATTTTCCTTCCCATAATATATGAAATATAAAGCCACCAACAAAACTCAATAGTAATAAAATTACTTCATTTGACAGATTTCTTCTGTTTACTATTATAACCATGACGGTTACACCAAATATAATAAGCATTAGAGCTCGCTGATATAATTGAGCTGCTGTTTCATGTTTCAACATTTTTTCATCTATTTTAGTTGCCTCTTCTATTTCTTCTTCGGTTGGTTCTTCTTTATCCATATTTAAACTTAAGTTTTGCCATATAGACTCTTGTAATGGCTCTGCCCACATAGAAATAACCTTTTTGGTATAAAATTTTATAGTATAATAGATATCTCCTGAAAAATCAGTTATTCGTTGTTTTATCATTTCTACATATTGCTCATTTGCTGTGTCTATTTGATTCCATCCTATATCTGCACTTTCATTATACCATCCATTTGCTCTCATTCCTTCTTGCATTCCCATAGCCAAAAAACCTGTCGTTGGAAATGTTTTTTCCGGATTTAAATTATATTTTTTAGAAAGTACTCCTTTTAATATGTTGGATGGAATAATTGCTACTATGACAAACATTATAACACATAAAATTTTAATTCCTACCTGTATTAATTTTTCTATATTTTTCAAATCTACTTTTTTGATTTCTAATATATTCAATATTAAATAGATAGCTATTGCTATTATAAAAATCAAGTTATTCATTCTTTCCATAGCAGATATCATCATTAATATAGCCGAAAATACAAGGTATCTTATTTTTTTATTCTTTACATATTTCATAGCAAAATATAAAGCAAAAATGGTAAGTGGTAAACTCACTAAATCACCATAGGTAAAGTTAACTAGTAATATTAATGGAATATATGTAAATGATAGGATAAAAAATAATGTTTTACTGATACGATATTCTTTTCCTAACAACTTTAAAATAAAATATAATCCTATTACAGAAAAACAATTTGCTATAACATTTACTACTTTTATAATAATTACTTCACAAGAATTTAGCACCCAGAAGATTTTTGAAAATATATATGCTAACGATAAATTTTGAGGATATAATTCAAAATATTTAGTAGCTGTTAAATTCTCTCCTCGGAACATTTGGCAAGCACCTTCATAAACTCTCATGGAATCTGCTGCTGGTACTGATTGTCTTACATGAACCCACAGTAACATAATGGTAATATATATTAAAAATATAAATCCTATAATAGCAATATTCTTTTTCATACGTTTCTTATCTTCTTTTTCTACCAATTTATCAATACAATTACTAATACTAATAATTCCAATAGCAATCAAAGTCGAAACAATTAAATTACTAAGTCCAAAATAGGAAATCGTTACTTGTTCTTTCCATTCGCTACTTACTTCTGCTATGTAAATTAAATTCATTAGAAATACAATGATGCCTAATATAAGTGCTATCGTTATTATTACATTTTTTACAAATTTCATTTTTTCCCTCTTCTCTATTTCGAACCTATCTAATATTGAAAGAAATATCCTTCTCTTTCATTTTCTATTTCTTCTTTTACTTCATAATTCTTGATTCCTAAATCATCCATATTATACAAAGCCCCTTGTACTCCTATGTGATTGAGTTTAATTTCTACTACTTCATTTTCATGACAACATTGAACAAAGTCATTTATTTTTTTACCAATGTAAGCATCATTATTCCTTGTATTGGTAAGCGTTGTATATAATACGATTAATGTATTTACTAACATAATAATTGATATCATTACACCTAACACAAAATGTATTTTTTTATCTTTCTCCCATAATAAGTAGCTAAGCATAAGTATTGGAACAGCATAGAAATATGGAATATATCTTGCCCAATAACTTCCATCTAAAGCTAAGATTAATATTGCAGTAATTCCTAGTATGATTAGATAAGGAATTAGCATGTCCCATTTTTTATTTTTTATTAATTTTATAATTATATATATCGTTCCTATCATAGATGCAACAAATACTACACTAAATAATGGTCCAAATCCACCAACTCTTATATCTGGAATAGAATAATTTTTTATCTCTTCCTTAGATAACGTAAATGGTATTTTTAAAGTTGGTTGTACATTTTCTGATGAATAGGTTGGTGATACATTTTCTCCCTTTGAAAATATAGATATTAAAAATATTTGCAAATTATTTTTGTCACTAAATGATGATGGTTGTTCTTTTACTACCATATTTTCTACATGTCCTTCTCCATATAAAGGATATAATGGATTTCCATGGTCTATCATATTTCTAGTATAAGAAGAATAGCCTACAATTCCTATGGATACAAGAACTGTTACAATATAAAATATAGTATATTTTTTTAGTGTGTCAATAAATTCTTCTTTTCCTTGTCTATATGCTCTGATTAGCCAATATACATAAAAGGCAAAGCAGAAAATTCCCGCAAATGCTAATCCTGTAAATTTAATATTAATACATAAAAGTATACTACTTGCTAATACTAGTAAGTTTTCTTTTTGATTATATTTTTCTTTATCACTTTCTACGATACAAGCATATAATATCAATAATATGGATATCATTAAAGCTCCATCTACGTAGTAATTAAATATTTGTACTATGGTAATAGTATTAAATGCTAAAAGAACAGAAACTGCTAAACTTGTAAATAAGCTTCTTTTTTTGTCTTTGTATAAATAAGAAAATAGAATGCCAAATGCTACATACATTAGTAAAACTGTATAACCTTTTCCTGTTTCTATATTTCCTGTAAATGCATAAATAACAGCTGCATAAATTTCAGTTCCTTTTGCATAATGATCTATCCATAATGTATTAATGTTATCTTCTGATGTATTAAATACATTTCCATTCTCTTTTTTAAAGTCTTTGCTATCTTCATAAGCTGGATTCCATCCATTTTTCATACTTCCAATTGCTAATTTGTGATAAGTATTTCCATCTGCCGTAAAGTCATATATTTTTCCTTCTATAAATGTAGTACCCACAAATAAAAGCATTCCTAAGACAATTGCTATAATATTTATTTTCCAATTATCTTTTTTATAAAATAGCATACATTCTGCTATTGCAATTATTGTTATAATTGGTAGATGCCATCTTGTAACTGTTATTCCAACTAAAAATAATAATGTTGTTATTAGTAATATTGCTACTATTTCTATCAATAAAAATATAGCTGATTTCTTTATAATTTCTATAATCGTATTTTTACCTACTTTTTTCATTATTTATCTGCTTCCTCCTCATTTACAAATCTGGTTGAAAAAAATAATTAAATTGACACAGCTAAATTGTAATTATTTTCAATCTTACAATTGTTCTGCAAAACCCTTTTGCAATTTATTAAATATCATATATCCAATCACACAAGCAACAAGAGAACCTACAATTAATAATAATAATGGTACTATATCAATCATAGTTTGGTTATAAAATATATCTCGATAGGCCTCAATAATATAGGTCATTGGATTTATGTTTAAAATCCATCTATATTCTGCTGGTATCACATCGGCTGAATATACAATTGGTGTAGCATAGAAAAATAGTTGTAAAGCTACACCAATCAAGTGTTGCAAATCTCTAACATATACGGATATACTTGAGACAATCAAACCAATCGCAATCAATAATACATATTGTGCTACTAATACTAGAGGATAAAAAATAATGTATTTACTAATTCCTATTCCTCCAAAAATAACAAATGCAAGGATAATAATTGTTGATATTAAAAAGTTAACTGCTTCACTTGTTACAATAGAAATAGGTAAAATCTCTCTTGGAAAATATACTTTTTTTACAATATTTCCATTTTCTACCATGGTGAATGCTGACCTTGTTATTGCTGATGAAAAAAACGTCCATGGAATTAAGCCACAACAGATAAATACCGCATAATTTTCTTGTGGATTTTTTAAAATTAATTGAAATACAATAGCATATACAACAATTTGTAATAAAGGATTTAAGAAGGACCATAGTACTCCTAAAAATGAGTTTTTATATTTTCCCCTTATTTCCTTTTTTACGTTTGTTTTTAATAATTCTCTGTATTTATATAACTCTTTAAATACTTTTAGCATTTTTACTCCTTCATTCTATTTTATATCATTTTTTTAATTTTTTCTTTTATTCCAGTTTTCTTGATTATCCCCATAATACCTGTCGCCTTTAAGAATTTTATGAAGCCTCTCCATAGTGGATTTTTCCATAACATTCCTTTTATTCTAGCTATTTTGTATCGTTTTAAGTTTTCAGGCTCTGAATAATTTCCTACCTCTTGTGGAAAATAATTTCTAATATCTAATTGATTATACATAACTATATATTGTTTGTACAAGTCCTTATTGACTACACTTTTAGGATCTATCTGTGTTCCTCGTTTTGCAAATTCTTCAAACTCCTTTTCAAATATTTCTACCATATTGTTTACCGTATAACCATTTAGTATTTTTTCTCTACAATTTTCTTTTAATTTGGTATCCTTTAATACTTCTTGGATAGCTTTTACATATCGATTAATTTCTTCTTCTGAATAATCTCTATTGTTATATCCATTTTTAGCAGTTTGAATGTTTTGCACAACTCTTCCACAACTTTCATCTACTAATTCTTTTTGTCCTCCAACATCTGCTGTTACTACTGGTGTTCCCATAGCTAATGATTCATAGGTCGTAATAGTTAATCCTTCTACTAAGGAACATATTACACTTACATCTGCCACTTTGTAAAATGGTTTGACATTATTCTGCATTCCAAAAAAGATAATATTTTTATAGATTCCTTCTTTTTTTGCTGTATATTTCATTTCCTTTAGTTCTGGACCATCTCCCACTACCATCAACACAATATTTTTATTGCCTTCCAATATCTTCTTTAATACTTTTACGATAAAAATTGGTCTTTTTTCTTCTGATATTCTACATAAAAACAAGATTACCTTTTTATCTTTCAACTTGTCCTTTTGTTTTTCTAGATCTTTATTGTCTGAAATCTTTATTTTATGGCTATCAAATTCTTCTTCATCTACTCCTATATATACTGTTTCTACGTTATCAATAGTTCTTCCCATATCTTCTTTCATTGATTGTCTTAAAACTTTTGTACATGTATAGGTTTTATCTAAAAAGCTATCAATTGCTGTTGAATCTCTCGGATATTCACCATTTCTCCAGCTCCAATTTGCGCTATGTAAATAATCTGTAAATACTACTTCTGGAAATTCTGATTTTAGCCATGGTATAGCATAAAATCCAAAGTAACTATTCGATTGCATAACAATGTCTATATTCCTTGATTTTATCATATAATGGATAAATGCTGGCCAATCTTGTCTATGTAAAAAGCTGGTTAAGTCAAATACTTCTGCATATTTTTCAAATTTTTGTCTCCAAACATAGTCCGAATTTTCTGTTGTAACTATTGTAATATCAAATTTGTTTTTATCTAATCTAGATATTAAGTCTAAGTTGAATTTGTCAGCTCCTCCTACTTTAAACCAAGGTAATATAAATAAAAGTCTAATTTTTTCACCTTTTCTATTAATTGGCTTTCTATCCCAAGAAAATGTATAAGGATAAGAATCATAGTTAGATTTTGTTGTGGTTGGAAATTGAATGGCGTATACCTCTTCTTTTATTTTTTCTGCTTGTTTCGCAATTTCTTCTCTTGCGTGCTTATCTCTTTTTTTATCTTTATTAATAGAGTCTAGTATTCCGCCTTCTTTTTTCTTCCTATACCAAAAGCCATAATAATTCATTCGGATTGGAAAATATCCTTTTTCTAACATTCTAAGCCATAAATGCCAATCTTCATGGACATCGTTGTCAACTACACCATATCCCCCAACAGCTAATAAAGCTTCCTTTTTGATTAACGAACATACTGGCAAGATATTTTCTTTTTTCTCAGTATTGATATTAAATATCTGTTTCCACAAAAACTCTTGTCCATCAAAATTAACTAAATCTGCATAAACCCAAGATGCTTTTGGATTGGTTTGCAAGGTCCAATAACTACATTCTAGCATCGTTCTATCTATGACATCATCTGCGTCTAGAATAAATAACAAATCACATTTTGCTTTTGCTATAGCAATGTCTCTGGTTATAATTCTTCCTTGATTTTTTTCATGATATATTTTGATTCTATTATCTAAACTAGCAATTTCTTCTAGTGTTTCTTTTGTTCCTTCTTCTGTACTTCCATCATTTATGATAATCCACTCCCAATAAGGAAATGTTTGATTGATAATAGAATTGGCTGTTTGTCTAATATATTTTTTAGCGTTATAATATCCTGTTATGATACTGATAATTGGTTCCTTGTCATTTATGGATTGATTTAAGTTTAATTCTTTTCCTGGTATCATACTATAGTCAAAATATTTTTCTTCTTCGTTCATCAATATACTCTCCTTTATCTAGTTTCTTTTACATATTCTTCTACCACTTCTTTTGTATCTCCATCCATTCTTATTTTGCCATTATATAGCCAGATGGTTCTATCACATAATCTTTTTACAGATTCCATGCTATGGGTTACAAATACCATGGTCTTTCCTTGTTTTTTTAATTCTAACATTTTTTTAAAGCATTTATTTTGAAAGTGCTCATCTCCAACTGATAAGATCTCATCAATTAATAAAATATCAGCATCTACATTGATGGCTACTGAGAAAGCTAACCTCATATACATTCCCGATGAATAGGTTCTAACTGGATTATCAATAAAAGGTCTTAATTCAGAAAACTCAATAATTTCTTCTATTCTTTCATTAATTTCTTTTCTTGTTAAACCAAATATAGAAGCATTAAAATATATGTTTTCTCTTCCTGAAAAATCCGGATGGAATCCTGCTCCCAATTCAAGCAAAGAAGTTAATTTCCCACAGGTTGTTATTTTTCCCTTATTGGGATATATTATTTTTGTCATTAATTTTAGTAGTGTCGATTTTCCACTGCCATTGGTTCCTATTAACGCAACAACTTCTCCTTTTTTTATTTTAGCATTAATTCCTTGCAAAACTATTCTTTTTTCTTTTTTATTTCTAGAAAATAAAAATAATAATTTTTCTTTTATTGTATTTGCCTTATCTAAATAAACACTAAATGTTTTGTATACATTATCAACAATTATACTATATTCTTCTGTTTCTTTCATTATTAAGATACATTCCTTTCAATTTTTTCTTATTATATCATAATTCAGTTTATTGTAAAGGCTTTTCACTAATTTTAATTTTTAAGCCATGTAGGTTAGTCAATCATTTGTCACAAATTATTTAAAATAAATACTTTGAGCACCTATATTGTAAATAACGATTCTTCTTGACTTTTATATTTTTCTATGAATTCCCTGGGACTCAACCATCCTAATGGTCTCATTGGAAAATTATTATATTCTTTTCTCCATTCTTTTCCTTGATTTCTTAAATCTTCTAAACTATAAAATACTCTTTTATAGTAAAATCTTTCTTGATCTTTTCTATGACTTCTTTCTACTCTTCCATTTTGTTTGGGTGTATGTGGCTTTATTACTTTATATTCTATTCCTAATTCTTCTAATGTTTTTTCAAACATTGTTTTTTTATTTTTCAAAAATGCTTGCCAACTTAATCTATTTGTAAATTCAAATCCATTATCTGTTTGTATTGTCTTTACTTTAAACGGGAAATATTTTACTAATCTTTTCGCAAATTCACTTGACGCATATGTATCATGTGCATTTGTAAACCATGTATATCTTAATCTTGAATACTCATCTATTGCTGTATATTGATAAAATTTTTCGCCTTTTTCTTGTAGTTCTTTACTCATACATTTTTTGGGCACATATTTTACATTTACTTGTATTTTTTCTCCTGATACCCATTCATTTGGCTCACTTTCCTTCTTTTTACTTGGTGTCTTTTCGTATATTCCTATTCTTTGCATTGCATGATATAATCCTTGTATTGTTTTTGTATATCCTGCCTTACGCAATTTTATCCATAATACTACTAATCCTGTATCTTTATTATTTCTTTTATAATTTTTTATTAACTTTATTTCTTCCTCTGTATGTTGATTTGGATGCGAATGCGGACGTCTTGATTTATCTTTTAAACTTTCTAACGTTCCATCATATCTATTTCGCCATCTATATATTGTTCTTTTACATTCTCCAAATTTATATGCCGCCTTTGCTACTCCATATTTTTTTGAAAATTTTACTACTGACTCTTTATATTTTAATCTATCTGTGATATTATTACCCATAAGAGAGCACCTCCGATATGTTTATTTTTGGTCATTTAAACAATATCATTTTTGTGCTCTCTTTTCAATATTTTATTTTCAATCTTCTTGTGACATATCTATTTTAAACCTATATTTCACTAATTTTAATTTTTAAGCCATTCTTCAAATTTTGTAAATTGATTTTCTGCTTCTTTCCTTATCTTTTCTAATTTTCTGTTATTTATCTTTTTAAAATTATATTTTCTAAGTCTTATATCATATGTTATATCTCCAATATTATCAAATCTTCGAAATATTTTATAGTCTTTAATTACATTTTCTGTTTTTGCACTATAAAATAAATTATATATTTTTTGTTTTAATATAATTGATAAAATCATGGAATGAAATCTAGTACATACCATATATTTTATCTTACTATATTTCTTTAGAAATTCTTCTATGTTGCCTTGGTAAAAAAGTTCCTCTATATTTTCTAAATATGGCTCTGGAATCATTGCTTTTATTTTAGAAATTGCTTTTTCATCTTCTTCAAATTTGCAAAATGATATTAAGGAAACCTTATAATTTTTTTTTGCAAATTTAATAACCATTCTTTTTATATAATCGTTATAGATTTCTTCTTTATCTTTTAGCTTTTCTCTAATAGATAAATCAATAACAGATATCCCTAATCTCTTTTTGTCCTGTTTTTGTTCAATTTCATTAAACTCACAGGTAAAACCCATATCAGGTGCATAGCAAACACTTGGTATTTCTTTAAATGTTTTATAAGACGCTTTATCCCTAAAGCTTACTCCTTGACATAGTTGAAAATTCTCTTTTACCATATTTAAATATTCTTCTGTTTGATAAGGTCCAAAATTACATGTCATATAAAAAAATGGTTTCTTATGTTTATTACATTTTTTTATAAAACGATTAAATTCCTTTGCCTCATGTCTTGCATATTCTGATTCCATAAATATGGATCCACCTACATAAATAAAAGCGTCAAATTCTTCTATTTTAACAAGATCAACATTCCTATCTTCTTCTATAAAATTTATATTTTCAATATTTGTTAATGGTTTTTTATATTTTTCTTCTTTAATATGAATATAAAACTGAATATCTTGATATCTCTTAGCTAAAATATAGATAAATAAATCATCTCCAAGATTTGCTCTTGAATACCCAAATAGTAGCACTTTTTTTTTCATAACTATTCTCCCCCTTTATTAATTATTTCATATATGGAAAATTCATAATGTTCAATATGATAAGTTCCACATTTTTTATACTCATAGCCCTTATCTCGTAACTCGCCTAAAATAGTATTTTCTATTGTAAACACATCAACTGTTTTGTCCATCTTTTGAATCTCTTCTAATTGTTCTATAATTCTCATATTGGTTTGCCTATATACTAGTTTCGTTAGTTCTGCTATTTCTTTATTATATACATAAGTTTCTGTTGATGGATAATAATAGGCAATTACTCTTTGTATCTGGTTTCCATCAAAAAGTAAGACGTTTTCAGAAATTGTATTAATATAAGATAAAGTTTTATCTATTTCTTGTTCATATTCTCGTTCTTTTTTCACTAGACTGATTTCATTTCCTATTGTGATAATCAATAAAACTGTTATTAGTAGACTCTCTCCTAAGTAACTTCGTTTTTTATTGCTAACTTTTCCCAATATAATCGCAACTGCTAACCATAAACACCCTAAACTGCATATTATATATCTTCCAATAAAAATTGGTCTTAATGATAAAGAAGCTATTACACCTATCAGAATTGTTCCGATTGGTGTCAAAAGTCCATATAAGCAATATCTACTCTCTTTTTCCTTTCTTTTTTTCCATAGTAAAAGTACTGCAATTAATAAAACTCCTGCCAATATATAAGTAAATATTTTATTTGATTCTACTGCATAAGGTAATTCAAAATAACTAAAAAAAAAATAGATAATGTGATTTCTCCAATCCAATAACTCTCCTTTACTGTCATCACTTGTTTTATCCATACAATTAACCATGGCAAATATAAGATACATGATATAGCAATGGAAATTATAATTCTTTTTATTTCCATTGCATTCTTATTCATAATTGTATCTATCAACATATATATATATACATATCACTGAAACTAAGGCAAAATAGTGTATATATCCTGATAATAGTGCAAATACAGTCATGACTACAAGGTCTATTTTTTTATTACTTTTTTTCCATTTTATACCATACAAATAAAACATTGTAACAAAGAAAAGTCCCCATGTATACATTCTTATTTCAATTGCATAATTCATAATTTGAGGCATACCTAATAGAAAAATTTGAAATAAAAAAGAAGTCCTTTTTCCAAATAATTTCTTTATCGTAGTATTGCTAGCAATTAATAATAACAATATAGGGATACTAGATACTAATTTAGCTGCCCAAATACTATTGCCTAAAAATACTTGAAAGATACATACCCCTATTTTTAATATAATATAATATTTTAATTATGCTTTTTATACTTTTTTCTTTCATTATTTATTCGTTCCTTCTTTTTATTCATAATTATTCTATCACACTATATTTCTTTTTACAATAATTTATCTGTTTTAACTTTCGTTTTTTGGCAGTAAAAATTTTGCTGATTATCGGGGACGGAAGAGTAAAATTCAAAATTATTACTTAATGAAATAATAAATAGAAATTGTTAGATAAAAAACAACTCTAGTGATATTGAATTGTCAACTAGAATTGTTTTTCAATTAATTTATGTAGATTCCTGTTCTGGTACATTATTGGGTGAATATGTACAATCAATGTCTATTACCTCACCAACTCCTATCGTATTTTTTTCTTGTTCTGGAGTTATTTTTATTCCTGTATCTTTTTGTACTACTACTGTTATTCTTTTTTCTACTGTTCCATCTAATGATTTTATGATAATTTCTGATGTTCCTGCCTTTAATCCCCTTACTTTATTCCAATATACGCTTAAAACACTACTATCTGACGCTGTCCATGTGAAGTCCTGTTCTGTTACATTATTGGGTGAATATGTACAATTAATATTTATTACCTCACCAACTCCTATCGTATATTTTTCTTGTTTTGGAGTTATTTTTATTCCTGTATCTTCTTGTACTACTACTGTTATTCTTTTTTCTACTGTTCCATCTAATGATTTTATGATAATTTCTGATGTTCCTGCCTTTAATCCCCTTACTTTATTCCAATATACGCTTAAAACATCACTATCCACTGCTGTCCATGTGAAATCCTGTTCTGTTACATTATTTGGTGAATATGTACAATTAATGTCTATCACTTCATTTACACCAATTGTATAAATTTCCTTTTCTGGTGTTATTTGTATTTCTGTATTTCCCTGTACTACTATTTTTATTCTTTTTTCAACTGACCCATCTAGAGTTTTTACTATCACATATGCTGTTCCTTCTTTTAATCCTCTTACTTTATTCCAATATACACTTAAAATACTAGTATCTGATACCGTCCATGAAAAATCTATATTAGCTGCATTTGTTGGTAAATAGCTATAATTTATATCGATTACTTCATTGACTCCAATTGTATATTCTTCTTGTTCTGGTATGATTTCTTGTACCTTTGGTTGAACAATAATCGTAATTTGCTTTTCAATTGAGCCATCTTGTGTTTTTACAATAATTTGTGATGTTCCTTCTTTTAATCCTCTTACTCTATTCCAATATACACTTAAAACACTACTATTTGACGCTGTCCATGAAAAATCAGTATTGCTTGCATTCCTTGGCAAATAACCATAGTTAATGTCAATTACTTCATTGACTCCAATTATATAAGTTTCCTGTTCCGTTGTGATTTTTTGTACTGGTATATATTGAGGTCTTGGTACTGCTAATACAGGCATATTTTCATATACTGGTATCGTAAATTCAAAAGTACTACTTAATATTCCATTTTTTAAATATGCTCGATACATAGTATTTCCCTCATCATTTGCCGCCCTGATATTTTGCATATATTGATGGTTAAATAAATTGCTACTATCAACTACATTATATTTTTGAAAATAAAGTGTTGCTTGTCCTTGATTAATATATTGTTTTTTTATGAATTTAGCTCCGCCTTTAATACTCGCTTCTACTGAAAACCACTGTTGATCATATGCATATTGGGCTCCTGCTAGCAATCCCGCTTCTGTATCATTTCCACTAACATTAATATTAAATAAGTTATATACTTTTACAAACTCTCCTGTTTTTGTTCTATATAAATATCCATTCATTGCACCAGCACCAGTAGCACCTTGTTCTTGTTTAATTCTTGATACAATGTGAAATGGACTAATGCCTTCCGTTTGAGCTGCTTCTATAATAGCATCTATGTAAGAATCATTATATAAGAATGTATTCTCTGTCATCTTTTTTACTGCTTCTCTATCCCCAACTGATGAAGATAAATCTTGGAATTGAAATATGTATGCTGCATCCAAACTGTTTCTTGGATCCATCATATATTCAACGGCTTGTCGTGAAGCACAATACCATCTTTTTGAAACATCATACTTCACTCCTTTACAGCTTGGTTCTTGACATCTCCATGCCTCATCATATGTATCATATATTAAACTTTTAGGAGAACTACCATGTCCTTGTCTTTCTTGTTCTATTACATAGTTCCAATCAAGACCTGTATATAGAAGTTTTATCTTCCAGTTAGGATATTGTGATTGAATTTTTTGTAATAATTCTTTATACCCTGAATATTTTGAAGTATCTATTCCTTTTATATCATAACTTGTATAAGACGCATTTGAAATATGCATTCCTAATAAGCATATGACTAGAAAAATAAATATAGTAATCATAAATTTTATTTTATTAATTTTCACACTATAACCTCCTTTGCTTTAATCCATTATATATGACTTTTTTCTTTTTTTCAATATAATCCGACAAAATTTGCATACCATTTTATAGAAAAAGCCCTTTTCAATACTTATAAAAAGAGCTCTTTTAGTCTATTGTTCTTCAACAATTATTTTAATTCTTTTTTCCAGTGAACCATCTGGTGTTTTTATAATAATATAAGCTTTTCCTTCTTGTAAGCCTCTTACCTTATTCCAATATACGTTCAAAACACTTGTGTCTGATGCAGTCCATGAAAAATCTATATTGGTTGCATTCTCTGGTAAATAACTATAATTAATATCAATTACTTCATTAACGCCTATGGTATATTCTTCCTGTTCTGGTATAATCTGTTGTACTTTAACATTATTTTTATCCACTACATTAATTTTTATTCTTTTTTCCAGTGAACCATCTGGCGTTTTTATAATAATGTAAGCATTCCCTTCTTTTAGACCTCTTACCTTATTCCAATATACGCTCAAAACGCTTGTTTCTGATGCAGTCCATGAAAAATCTATATCGGTTGCATTTTCTGGTAAATAACTATAATTAATATCAATTACTTCATTAACGCCTATGGTATATTCTTCCTGTTCTGGTATAATCTGTTGTACTTTAACATTATTTTTATCCACTACATTAATTTTAATTCTTTTTTCCAGTGAACTATCTGGCATTTTTATAATAATGTAAGCATTCCCTTCTTTTAGACCTCTTACTTTATTCCAATATACGCTCAAAACGCTTGTGTCTGATGCAGTCCATGAAAAATCTATATTGGTTGCATTCTCCGGTAAATAACTATAATTGATATCAATTACTTCATTAACTCCTATAGTATATTCTTCTTCCTCTGGTATAATTTGCTCAACTGGTATCTTGATAACATTTACTTTTATTCTTTTTTCTGTTATTCCTTCTGGTGTTTTAATAATTACTTCAGAAGTTCCTTCTTTCAATCCTCTTATTTGATTCCAATATACTCTTAAGACATCCGGATTGGATGACTCCCAACTAAAGTCTGTATTTTCTGCATTTTCTGGCAAATAGTTATAATTAATTTGAATAGCTTCATTAATTCCTATCGTATATTCTTCTTGTTTTGGTATAATATCATCAACATAAGTTTTATTTGAATCTTTTACCACTACTCGACAACTTACTTGCTTTCCTCCCGCTCTAGAAGTCGCTGTAATAGTTGCACATCCTTCTTTCAGACCTCTAATATACCCTTCATAAACTCTTACTACTTCTGAGTTAGAAGATGTCCAATATAAGGTTTGGTCAGTACTATTGCTTGGATTAAAATTAACACTAATATAGTCTCGTTCGTTAATCGTTACCTCCCTTTGTGTCTTATCTATAGAAATACTTTGTAATGGCACAGCTGGTTTTGTAACAACAACTTTACAAGTAGCAATTCTTTGATTGCTTTTACTTATTGCTTTTATTGTCGCTACTCCTTCTTTTAGTCCTCTAATTCTATTTCCCCATATCCTTACGACCTCAGGATTTGATGAATACCACTCTACCTCATCATTAGATACATTAATCGGATTGAATACAACATTTAAATATTTTACTGGTTGTAGATCCTTTTCTTGCATTTCCAAATTCAACTCGCTACTATCCATTGTCATTGATTTCACAGGAATATATCCTTGTCCTTTTCTTTTTAATTGATATGCATCTGCAATTCCTTTTACATCTGCTTGTGCCAACCTTCTTATTTTTTCATCTGAATTAATAAATTCTCTATCTTGTGAATTACTAATAAAGCAATGTTCTACTAATAACGATCTCATTTTCACCCTTTGAGCATATCTTATAATACCATAATAATCTTGTACTACTCCACTATCATACCATTCATCAGCTTTTCCACTTCTTGTTTGAACTCCATTATTTCCAATTCCTAAGGAACTTATATTGTTTAAAATAATACTTGCAGCTTCCGAAGCTTTTTGGTTATATTCAACTTGTGTATTATCTTGTGTTACCCAAATCGCTGCTCCTCTTGTATTACTTGCACCTGAATTAATATGCATACTAACTAGTAAGTCAGCATTATAATTCTTAGCAATTTCTACTCTATCATAAATAGTTGGGCAATCATTATAACGAGTTAAATAAACTTTTACTCCTTCATATTTTTCCAATTCTTCTTTAGCATAATAAGCAAGTTTAAAATTAACATCTGCCTCTTTAATATTTCCCCCTATAGCTCCCGGATCTGAAGCTCCATGCCCTGGATCTAAAACAATCACAAAATTACCTTCTGAATCTGCTGCCTTTACATCTCCAGACATCCACAATAAAAATATCAATCCTAATAGAAAAATGATAGATATCATTTTTATTTTTTTCCTATTTTTCATTTTTTCTCCTTTCTATTACCAATTTTATTGCTATACTTATGATAATAATTACCATTATAATTATTATTATGTAAAAACCTATACTAGTATCCTCAACTTCTTTATTTTGCCTGTCTTCTATTATCGGCTCTTTACCTTCCGGATTTTCAACTTCTATGCCTTCCTTTTTAGCTGTCAAATAATATGTTTTTACAGTTTTACCATCTTCTGCTGTTACTTTTACTTGAATATTTTGAGTAACATCTTTTAAATTTTCATTACCTATAACTTCGATTTTTGACTTTTCATTTTCTGGAATTGCCTCTATATTTAAATATTCCATATCCTTTGGATATTCAAATGCATAATTTATTGTATTGGTATCAAATTTGGGTGCTAATTCATATTCTCCTACTTTAAGGCTCTTTAAGTTCGCATTTGATTTTTCTTTTTCTCCTTTTGTTATATATATATAATAACTTTGCTTATCTTTTCCATTTTCAGCTACTACATTTATTTCAAAAACATTTCTTCCTTCCTTTAAATTTTTATCTCCTATTACATTTACTTCAGCTTTAGAGTCATCTGGAATTGCTTCAATTTCAACTTTTTCAACACTATTATCAACATTAACCACATATTCTGTAGTTAGCATATCAAAAGTAGGCTCAATATCAATACCATTTATTTTTATAGCCTTTAACATCGGATTATTATTTTTAGCATCTGTAGCATTTACATCACTTATTTGAAACGAGTTAAACATAATTATTATCATTATAAAAATGATTTTTTTCATTGTATTTTTTAACATTTTCTTTATCCTCCATTACACCACAAGTACTTTTTTTTATTTTAACATTCAAATTTAACATTTTCAATATATTTAAAATTTCTTTTTGTTTTCATTTTTCCTGGAATCCATAGAATTATAATTAAAAGTTTATTATAAAAACCCTTTATTTTTTTTAAATCATATTTTTGTTTTGTTAATGTAGCAAATAGTATATAATGTTTTATTGCATATATTCTTTTTTTTAAAATTACTCCCCTCATGTCTTTCTCTAAAATTTCTTGAAAAAACCTAAAATATCCATTTGGATTAGATAAAAATTGCTCTTTTAAATTTTTAGTATATCCTTCCATTTGGTATTCGCAAATCATTATTGGTAAGTTAAAACACAATAATTCATTTTTTTTATCCATTTCATAATACATTCTAGCTTCTGTTATAAAATTTTCATCATTTTCTAATTTATGTTTATATTGCTTTCGTATGCTAGATACAAATAAAATAGCCCTTTCTCCTTGATCATCTTCTTTAAAATGTAAATCAAATAATGTTGTTCTTTTTTTAGTAAAAGCTTTTCCTATATTTTGACCTTTTGTATCAAATTTTAAAAAGCATAAACCATATATATTTTTCTCTTCTTTTAAACTTTCTATTTTCTCCTTCATGTATTTAAAAGCATTATCTGTAAAATAATCATCTGAATCGCAATCTATCATATATTCTCCTGTTACATATTGTATTAAATTATTTATCGCTATCATTTTTCCATAATTTTCTTGTTTAAAATATCTAATTTTTAAATTTTTTATTTTTTTTTCTTTAAATTCATTTACCAGTCGTTCTGTTTGGTCTGTTGAACCATCATCCATTATTAACCATTCTATTTCTATACCAAATTTCAAATTTTTTACTAAACTATAATATAATCTATTTAATAATTTTCCTCTATTATATGTTGGTGTAAGCACCGAAATCCTCATTTTTATTCTCCTATAAAATCTATTATATCTTTTAATCTATTTAAATTATTATAATTGCTTGAAAATTCTTTATTACGGTATGGTTTTTGTATTATTTCTTTTAATCCTTTATATATACCTTCCTCTGTATTTTCCAATATTTTAGAATTTTCATATTTTTCTATTGCTTCTCTTGCTGCTGTATCAGTAATAATAATTGGCTTATTTAATATTTTTGCTTCTTCTAAAACCATGCCATATCCTTCAAACTCAGATAGTAAGCAAAAATAATCCGCCTTTTTTATGTATGGATATGGATTTTCTTTTTTTCCCAACAAGAAAAATGTATCTTTTACACCATACTTTTTTATTAGACTTACTAGTCTTTCTTTATCTGGCCCATCTCCGATTATATAAAAATTATGTGTCTTTCCATTTTCTTTTATTAATTTACTATGTACCTTTATAAGTCTATCTATAGCTTTTTGAGGAACTAATCTTGCTACTGTTACAAAATTTAACGAATTTTCTTTTATTTCTTCTGCTTTACCTAAATTAGATTTTTCTAATATTTTTTTTGCATCTATATAGTTATAAATTACTCTTTTATCTTTGCTTTTAATCTTTCTTGTATTATACATTTTATTAAAACTTTTTAAATTATCTTCACTTACAAATGCTAATTTATCATATTTCAAATATGTTTTTTTATCTATACATTTCTTTACCTTTGCTTTTACTCCTCGCCCAAAAACTTTGGATATATCATTATGAATCCATACTATCTTATCTGTTTTTTTATTTTTTACACTAAAAAGCCTTGTTATTGGTCCTTCCAAAAATGCAATTTCCACATCATAATTATCTTTTATATATTTTTTATAAATTTTTTTCTTTAATAATAATACTTCTAGTGGAACTACAAACTTTCTTTTTAGTGGTGATAATTCTAAATAAGCTTCATCATATAAGCTTTTTAATTTTATTTTATTATTTAATTGTTTTTCCAGCTCTCCTTTTGCATATATGGTAAAAATAGTAATTTCATATTTATCACATAATGCATTTGCTAAATCTACTAATACTCTTTCTGCTCCACCTAAAGTTAAGCTTGTTATTCCAAATAAAATCTTTTTCATTATTTTCCTCTTTATATTATAATATTCTTTTTTCACATTCTACTAAATATACTAGAATAAATCTTATAGGTAAATTTATTTAAAGTTCTCATATAGAAATTCTTTTTATTTTTCTTTTTTAAAAGATTATTTTTCTTCCAATTTGGAAATTTTGTATTTAAGTTTGTCCATGTCTTTTCAATCAATTTCTCTCTAATTTCTTTGTCATTAACTTTAACCATTCTCAGTAATGAACTGCATAGCAAATATCTAGTATAAATATATTCTAATTGTTCTTTGTATTCATCATAAATATTTTTTTCTTTATAATAATTAATAACATGATCCAACACATCAAAAATCTCTTTTGTTCTTTCATTTTGCAAATTAGAAATTGATCCTTCTCTTTGAACATAATGAATACATGGCTTTTTTAAGAAAGATATTTTTTCTAAATATGGAATTAATTTATATGTAAATTCTACATCTTCATATCTATATCCATTTGGGAATTTTATTTTTGTTTTTTCTAATATTTTTCTTTTGATTAACTTATTCCATGCAACTACTCTTACTTTTTCTAGCATTTCTTTCTTATTATAATAATATTCCCCTATATCTACTTTAGTTTTATTGGGATATTCCCAATAAAAATCACACTCTACCATATCACTATTTTCTTTTTTAGCTAATTCATACATATCTTTATACATATTATTCTCTACATAATCATCTGAATCTAAAAATGCTATATATTCTCCTTTTGCATATGGAATAGCAAAATTTCTTGCATCTGACAATCCGCCATTTTCTTTTTCTAAACATACTATTTTCTTTGGATATCTTTCTTGAAATCTTTTTACTATTTTCATTGAATTATCTTTTGTTCCATCATTTACAATAATAATTTCTATTTCTTCTAGTGTTTGATTTATTAGAGAATTCAAACATTTTTCTATGTATTTTTCTACATTATAAACAGGAACTATAACACTTATTTTAGGCATATTTCTACCTCATCTTTAAATATAATTTTACATTTATTTTTAATAATATTTTTTTTAATAGTTGCTTTAAATTTCTTACTTTAATATTGTCACACATTTTTCTTTTTTTTATTTCTTTTATATATTTATCTTTTTCACTTTCTTTTAATTCTTCTAATTTTAAAAGAATAGCATTTGTATAATATATTTTAACATTTTCTTTTGTTCTTTTATCTAAATTTATATTTTTAATCATTTCTATCATATTATCATAATGTTTTAATGCATCATACATTCTTCTTTTGGTTTTTTCATAATCTTCATTTCTTGTAATACTATTAGATGACTGTACATATTCATATAAATAATAAGGTGTTGAAACTACATTTTTTGCAACTAATATAATTATTGGTATCAATCCAAAATCTTCATGATAAGTTTGTCTGAATTTCAGATCATATTTAGTAAATAACTCTCTTTTTATTAAATATACACATGGTGAATCAATTAAAACATCTTCACTGAACATTATATTAAAAGCTTCTTCGCCAGTAATATTTTCAAAAATTGGACCTGGTACTTTTTCAATTATTCTTCCATTTTCATTTACTCTCTGTAATTTAAATTTTATTAAATCTACATTATTATCTATGTAAGGCATTAATTTTTCAACCAATTTTACATCTACATAATCATCTGAATCAACAAACATTATATATTCTGAAGTAGCTTTTTCAACTCCAAAATTTCTAGTTTTCGCAATTCCTTCATTTTGTTTTGCATAATATTTTATTAGCTCTTGCCTTTTTTGATTTTTTATATATTCCTTTATCACTTCTTCTGAATTATCTGTTGAACCATCATTTATTATAATAATTTCTAATTCATCCTTAATTGTTTGATTTGTTAATGAATTCAAGCACTTTTCTACATATTTTCCAGTATTATACACTGGTACAATTACACTTACTCTTGCCATTTTTTAGCCTTTCAAAATATTCTTTCTAATTTTTTTATAATTTCGCTATTATATTGATTAGCATCAAATTCTTGTTTTATATCAAATCCTTTTTCAATAAATAATTTCATTTTTTCATAAATATCCTCTATACTTTTATCAGTAACATATCCATATTTTCCTTCTACTTGTTCATAATCTGATACTTTTGTAGTAATAATAGGTTTATTTAAAATAAAACTTTCTAAAAATACCACTGGATACCCTTCATAATCTGATGTTAGTATTACACAATCTGATATTTTAAAATATGGATATGGATTTTGTTTTCTTCCTAAAAGTTCTATATTTTCTTGTAATTTATTTTTTCTTATTTCTTCTTTATAAAAATTACTATCCGGTCCATCGCCAATCCATAACATTTTAAATCTATATCCATTCATTTTTAATCTTTTTGCTACTTCTATTATTCTAGTAAGTTTCTTTTGTTTTTCATCATGTCTCCCTACATTAATAAAAGTAGTTATTCCCTCATCTTTTTTTTCATTTACTTTTTCTTCTGCTAATTTTTTTATTTTTTTACTATCAATCAAATTGTTACAAACCAATGTTTTTTCTTTCATTTCTGGGAAAATATTTAAAAAACTACTTTTTCCTTCTTTTGACACAAAAATCACATGCTTGAATTTATGATAATTTATTTTCTTAAAAAACTTCTTCATTTTGACTTTATCATTTCCAAATAAGGTATAGTAATCAGCATGACCCCATAAGCATGAATTTTTTGATGCTACTCTACTAATAAAAGATGCCGCAATAGAATAGGTTGCAAAACTTGCTGAAAAATCAAATTTATTTTTATATTTAATCATAAATTTAAATCGTTTTACTAAATTTTTCGCTTTTCTCTTTAGTATATTTTTGCTTTCATCTGGTCTATATTCAATTACTTTTATATCTTTGTTTAATTCCTTCAAGAATATCCCCTGTTTTTTTTCTAATATAATAGTTATTTGATATCCTCTTTTTTGTAAATAATTTGTCAATGTTACTAGTGACTTTTCTATTCCACCTATATCTAAAGAATATGCTGCAAATAATAACTCTTTCATTTTTTCTCCCTCTATTTTATACACTTTTATTTTATCAATATTTATTTATTTAGTCAATCATAAATTATTTAAACAAAAGAAAAATTGCCATATACTACTCTAATTCGTATTGGCAATTTTCATTTTTATTATTTTTCATTAACTTTATCCTTCTACTGGATAAACACTAACTTGTTTTTTGTCTCTACCTTTTCTTTCAAATTTAACATTTCCATCTACTAATGCATATAAAGTATCATCACTACCCTTACCAACATTAGTTCCTGGATGTACTTTTGTTCCTCTTTGTCTTACTAGGATATTTCCTGCTAAAACAAATTGTCCATCAGCTCTTTTTACACCAAGTCTTTTAGACTCACTCTCTCTACCATTATGAGAGCTACCTTGACCTTTCTTATGAGCCATGTTTCTCAACTCCTTTCGGTTTTGTTTTATTTATGTTCCCTTTATTAAAATCTATGTTTTAATTAAAAACTAAGCTTCTACTTTTTCAGTAGCTTTTGTTGTTTCTGCTTTTTTAGCTGTTGCTCTTTTAGCAGCTGTTTTGATTCCTGTAATTTCTACTTTTGTATATGGTTGTCTATGACCTTGTTTTCTTCTATAGTTCTTTTTAGCTTTCATTTTGAAAACAATGATCTTTTTTGCTTTACCATGAGAAACTACTTTTCCTTCTACTTTTATACCTTTTACATAAGGATTTCCTACTTGTACTTTTCCTTCTTCAGATACTAAGATTACTTTATCAAAAGTAACTTTTTTTCCTTCCTCTGCATCTAATTTTTCAAAAAATACAACATCTCCTTCTGCTACTTTGTATTGTTTTCCACAGCTTTCGATTATTGCGTACATTTAAAATGCACCTCCCTTATTTGTATACTCGCTAATCCTTAAATTTCAGGCAATTAACTTATTGTTAATATTTAGGCGCCTTGACTAAGCGGATTACAGTTCCTAATTTTACCATACTTCTACTTAGTTGTCAATTGTTTTTTCAAATTTTCCAGGGCCTTTTTTCGGTGACTTATTAGATTTTTTTCTTCTTTTGTTAATTCTGCCATTGTTTTTCCATTTTCTAGTTCAAATATTGGATCAAATCCAAATCCATTTTCTCCTCTTGGCTTTTTAGTTATTTTTCCTTCTATTTCTCCTTTTCCTACAATTATTTCTCCATTATCATAGTATGTTATTACACATCTTACTCTTGCTTTTCTGTCTTCTTCTTTTAAATCTTTCATTTTTTCTAATATAGCTGTATTCCTTTGTTCTGGAGTAGAATTTTCTCCTAAAAATCTTGCTGTATATATTCCTGGCCATCCATCTAAAATATCTATACATAACCCACTATCATCTGCGATGCATGGCATATTTGTTATTTTTGATATTTCTTTTGCTTTTTTTAATGAGTTTCCTTCAAATGTGTCTGCATCTTCTTCTATTTCTACATTGCACCCTACTTCTTTTAGACTAAGTAATTCATAATTATTTAAAATTTCTTTTATTTCTTTTAATTTTCCTTGATTATTAGTTGCAACTATAATTTTTTTCATTTTTTTCGATCTCCCTTTTTTATTTATATTTATCATAACATTAATGTTTTTTCAATGTATAATAGAATAAAATCTGACATTAATAACATTCCTATAATATAAAAAAAGAAGTTCTAATTTGAACCTCTTGTATATTTTACTAACAATTTTTCTACTTCATCAGAAGTGTCTAATTTTAAAACTTCATCAGCCAATTTCTGGCATTCTTTAAAATCTAATTTTCTTATCAATTTTCTTACATTTAAAACTTTATTAGCATTCATTGAAAACTCATCTAATCCTAAGCCTATTAATAAAGGAATAAATGTTGCATCTCCTGCCGCTTCTCCACACATTCCGCACAAAATGTGGTTTTTGTGAGCACCTTCAATTGCTTTTTTTATAAGTCGAATTACAGCTGGATGAAAATGTGTATATAAATTAGCAATTTTTTTATTTCCTCTTTCAACAGCTACTGTATATTGAATTAAATCATTTGTTCCAATACTAAAAAAGTCACATTCTTTTGCTAATTCATCCGCAATAAGTGCTGCTGCTGGTATCTCTATCATAATTCCAATTTTTATATTTTCATCAAATTTAATTTTCTTTTCTCTTAACTCTTCCTTTACTTCATTTATTATTTCTTTTGTTTTTCTTAACTCTTCTAATGATGAAATCATTGGTATCATAATAGCCACATTTCCAAAAGCACTTGCTTTTAAAATTGCCCTTAGTTGTACTTTAAATAAATTAATGTCATCTAAACAAATCCTAATTGCTCTATAACCTAAAAATGGATTATCCTCTTTTGACAATTTCATATATTTTAAATCTTTATCTCCACCTATATCTAATGTTCTAATAATTACTTCTTTATTCTTAAGTTTTAATACTACTTTTTTATATGCTTCAAATTGTTCATTTTCATTTGGAAAATTTTCTGAGTTCATATAAAGAAATTCACTTCTAAATAATCCTACTCCTTCTGCTGTGTTTTGAATTACAATTTTAACATCATCTGGCATACCTATATTAGCTAAAACTTTAACTTCATGTCCATCTTTTGTTATTGAATCTTGATTTTTATAATTTTCTAATTCATTCTTTTCTTTTTTTATCTTTTCTTTTATCTCTTCAAAATTTTTATATTCTTTTTTAGAAGGATTCACAAAAATTTCACCTGTTTTTCCATTTATAGCAACAACATCATTTTGTTTTATATTTTGTGTTATTTTGTTAACTCCTACACTTGAAGGAATTTCATGAGTCCTTGCCATAATAGCCATATGAGAATTCATCCCACCTACTTCTGTAATAATTCCTTCTATATTTTTAAAATCTAATTTTGCAATATCAGATGTTGATAATTCTTTTGCAACTAAAATTGTATTTGAAGGTAATTTAGATAAATTTATTTCCTCTTTTCCTATTATTTTTGCTATGATTTTTTTCTTCATATCTTCTATATCCTTACTTCTTTCAGAAATATAGGTGTCATCTACTTTTTCAAATTCTTTTATTATTTCATTAAAACCAATTTCTGTTGCATAAGCTGCATCCCATTTTTCTTTTTCAATTATTTCAATTGTTTTTTGAATCAAATTTGGATCTTGTAATATTAAAAGATATGCTTGCATAATTTCTTTTTCTGTTCCAGATATTTTTTCTAATAAGTTTTCTATTTCTTTTTCAACCTCTTTAATTGCTTTATAAAACTTTTCTTTTTCTAATGTAACATCTTTTATTTTATTTTTTTCTAATTTAATCTTTTGACTTTTAAAAATAATTGCTTTTCCTAATCCTATACCATCAGAAATTCCTGTTCCTTTTAGCATATTTTATCCTTCTTTCTATAGAAATCTATATTAATCAAGATTTTCTTTAATAATGTTTTTTAAATTTTCTAATGCTTCTTTTTCATCTTCCCCATTACATATAATTTCTATTTCTGTTTTTGATTTTATTCCTGCTGCCATAAGCATTAATGGAGATTTAGCATTAATTTTTTTATCATTTACAAGAAAAGTTATATCACTTTTGTATGACATCGCTGTTTTTGCAATTTCTGTTGCAGGTCTTGCATGAAGTCCTGTTTTATTGTTTAACATCACATCTTCTTTTACCATATTTTTATATTTTCCTTTCTTATTTTTATTTATACAGTATTTTCCCAAACATTTTTCTTAAATATAGCCATAATTCCCGCTGCTATTACAGAACCTACTACAAGAGCTAAAGTATACCATCCTGGATTTCCTATTAATGGTAATACAAAAATCCCTCCATGTGGAGCCATTAAACTACAATTGAACGCCATTGATAAAGCTCCAGACACCGCAGAACCAATAACGCAAGCTGGCAACACACGAATTGGGTCAGCTGAAGCAAATGGAATGGCTCCCTCTGAAATAAAAGATAATCCCATAACATAATTTAGTAGTCCTGCTTGTCTTTCTTTTTTTGGTAATTTTTTAGGAAAAAATGTTGCAAGAATAGCTATTGCAAGAGGTGCTACCATCCCACCAATCATAACTGCTGCCATTATTTCGTAATGACCTTCTGCTAACATTCCTGTTCCAAATGTATATGCTGCTTTATTAACTGGTCCTCCTAAATCTACAGACATCATGCCTGCTAGTATAGCTCCTAAAATAACTTTATTAACTCCACTCATAGAGAAAAGAAAATTATTTAAACCTGTATTTATAGATGCTACAAATGGATTTATTAAAAGCATAATAATTCCTATTAGTAATATTCCAGCCACTGGATAAATTAAAATTGTCCTAATTCCTTCTAAACTTTTTGGTATGAATTTAAATAATCTTTTTAAAAACTTAATTATAAATCCACCTAAAAAACCAGCAATTAAAGCTCCTAAAAATCCTGAACTAATTAGTACTTCTTCTGAATTCATAAGAGATGAAAAAGTTGTACCTGCTTTTGCTATTGCTCCACCTACAATTCCTACTGCTAATCCAGGTCTATCTCCAATACTCATAGCAATGTATCCAGATAAGATAATTAGCATAAAGTCAAAAGCTATTCCACCAATTGTTTTAAAAAACGCTGCTATTGGTGTGTTCATTCCAAAATTTGAAGGATTTATAGAATAATCATCTAATAGAAAAGCAATAGCTATTAATATTCCTCCACCTACTACAAATGGTAGCATATGTGTAACCCCATTCATCAAATGTCTATACACATTTCCACCTAAATTCTCTTCTTTTTCAGAATTTTCATTTTTATGATAAATTGGTATTTCCGAATTTTCTTTTAATGCTTTTTCTATTAATCTTTTTGGGTTATGAATTCCTTCTGATACGCCTACTTTAAGTACTTTTTTTCCATTAAATCTAGATAAATCTACATTAACATCAGCTGCTACAATGATAGCTTTTGCATTTTTTATTTCTTCCTCTGTTAATATATTTTGTGCTCCAGATTGTCCTTGTGTTTCAACTTTTATAAAATGACCTAATTCTTCTCCCATCTTTTCTAAAGCTTCAGCAGCCATGTAAGTATGAGCAATTCCTGTTGGACAAGCTGTAATTCCTAATAATTCATAATTTGACTTTTTCTCTTCTTTGTTGTGTGCCTTTTTTTCTGCATTGTCTATAATCTCTAAAAATTCCTCTTTTGATTTTGCTTTTATTAATTCTTTTCTAAAGTTCTCATCCATTAATAAACTAGACAAACGGCTTAACACTTCTAAGTGTACATTATCTTCTGTATTTGGTGCTGCAATTAAAAATAATAACTTAACTGGCTTTCCATCTAATGAATTAAAATCTGTTCCTTCTGGTATTACCATTGCTGCAACTCCTGGCGAAGAAATACTATCTCCTTTCCCATGTGGAATTGCTATTTCTTCGCCTATTCCTGTTGTACCTTTTTCTTCTCTTTCTAAAACTAATTTTAAATAATCTTCTTTATTAGTAATATTTTGATTTTTAGACATCAATTCGACTGCTTTTTCTATTATTTCTTTTTTTGTAGAAGCTTTTACATTTAAATCTATAGCTTCTTTTTTTATTAAATCTGTAATTTTCATATTTAAGTTGCATTGATTTACTAATCAATACATTCTCCTTTCCTACTTACTTTGTGTCTTTTATATCATTATATATATTGTATATTTTTTCTTTTTTTCCTAAAAACATAGATGCAGTAGTTGCTGTTGCCGCTGCTATTCCCATATCTAGTGCTTCTTCATATTTTGAAGATAATTTATATCCTGCTATAAAACCTGCTATCATAGAATCTCCTGCTCCTACTGTATTTATTCTTTCTTTTACTACACATGCTTTTCTTTTAAATACTTCTCCATTTTCACTTAAGAATATTGCACCTTCACTTCCCATTGATACTAGTACATTTTTTGCTCCTTTTATTTGTAGTTCTTTTGCAAGCTGAATTACTTGTTCTTTGTTTGTAATTTTTGTATTAAAAATTTCTTCTAATTCTTCTCGATTTGGTTTTATTAAAAAAGGCTTAGATTCTAAAGTTTTTAATAAAAGATTTCTTCTTGCATCAACAATTATTTTAACTTCGTTTTTTTGTAACTCATGACAAATTTTTTGATAAATATCTTCTTCAACTCCTTCAGCCACACTTCCTGACAAAACTAAAATATCACCTTTTTTTATTTGCCTTATTTTTTCATATAATAAATCAATATATCTAGAACTTATATATGGTCCTTTTCCATTAATAGCTGTTTCTTCTGACTCTGTTTCTATTTTTACATTAATTCTAGAAATACCTTCATTTACATTTACAAAATCCGTCTTTACCCCATATTTCTGTACCTTATTCTCAATTTCTGTTCCTGTAAAACCTCCAATAAATCCTAACGCTGTTGAATCTATGCCTAATTCTTTTAAAACAATAGACACATTAATTCCTTTACCTCCTGGAAAGATATATTCTTTTTCACTATGATTAATATTACTTAATTTAAAATTTTGTATTTCTATTATATAATCCAAAGCTGGATTAATTGTTAATGTGTAAATCATTTTTTCTCCTTTTTAGTCCTTTATTAAGAATATTTCCCAAAAATTAATAATAATATTCATATAAGTTTTTTAGTCTTTTATTTGTTTGATTTTTATATTTTTCAGTTTTGTATACTAAATGTTGGATAATGTATAAAAAAAATGCTGTTTTTTGTTTCTTTATGATATATTACTTTTTTGGGAGGTGTAAAAATGAAAGATTTAGAAACAAAAAATTTAAAAATCAGAAAGTTCAAGATGGATGATGTAGAAGATGTTTATAAAAATTTAGCTACTATACAAGAGCTAAAAAATTGTTCAGAATATCATATTCATAAAAACATATATGAAACTTCTGCTATGGTTTCATCTTTTATTAGAGAATATGAAACTGGTGAACTTGCTTTAGCAGTTGAAGAAAAATCAACTTCTACTGTAATTGCTTACATTAGATCTTTAGAAGTTTCTCTTCCAGATAAACGTTGTGATATAAAATTTGGAATTACTTTTTCTAAATTTAACACTAATCTTATTGAAGAAGCTCTAAACGCTGTCTTAGACTATCTATTTAATCAATTAGATTTTAACATTGTAATTTCAAAATTTTATGATAGCAATAAAAAATTAACTGAAACAAAATGTGAAATGTTGGAAAATGTCGGAATGAAAAAAGATGCTGTATTAAGAAATCGTAAAATTAATGAAAAAACAGGAAAATCCGAAAATTTAATTGTCTATTCCATTATGAAAAATAAAAAAACTTACCAATAATAATGGCAAGTTTTTTCATTTATATTTGTGTATCATTTATTATATTAATTAATTTATTAGATAAATTATATGTAAAATTCAACATATAAAAATATTTTTGTATTAGCTCTTTATCTAATATTTCTTTTTTCCTTGGTAAGTACTTCAGCCATTTGAATACTATATTTATTATTTATTTGAGCCTCAAAATAATCATCTGACGAATAACAATCATAATATTCATAACCTGCATTTTCATAAATATATTCAGGCATTGATTTATATGGGAAATACTCCAAATTATCGTAAAAATTATTTATAATCTTTTTTATTACTATATTTTTATATTGTGTATTTAATTCTTTATATTCTTTACTAAATCCTGATATTAGTGTTATTATAACATATATTACAGTATCTATTATAAAAATAAACATAATCGCAAACATACTAAAAAATACTGACTTTAAATTTGCACTAACTAAAAATAAAATTAATATATCTACTATTGCACATATTATTAGTGCTATTCTTTTCTGATTTTTGCTTTTCTTTTTAACACATTCATATAATTTATTTATTTCCTGCATATCTTCAGTTTTTAGTTCCTGATAAATTTCATCAAATGTTTTCATCATCTATTCCTCGATTTTTATATTTATATTTTCTCTTTTATAATCTTCTATTTCAAATAGTTGAGCATGTTCAAATCCAAATAAACTTGCAATTAAATTAGATGGCACAACATCTAGTTTAGTATTGTAATTTGTAACTTCTAAATTATATATTCTCCTTGCAGCTTGTAATTGACTCTCTATTTTAGTTAAATTTTTTTGTAAATTCAAATATTGCTCACTAGCTTTTAACTCTGGATAATTCTCTGCTACAGCTATAAGCTGATTCATTTTATTATTTAAAGTTTCAGCACTTTTTATATTTTTCGGCTGTTTCATATATGCTGATCTTAAATTTGCTATTTCTGTAAATATGCTTTTTTCATGTTTTGAATATCCTTTTACACATTCCACTAGATTTGGAATCAAATCAAATCTTTGATTTAAGTATATGTCTATACCTGATTTAGCTTGTCTTACATTATTTCTCGCCTTAACTAAATCATTATATGATTTTAATATAATTACTAATAAAACAGCTATTATAATTAATATTATCATATATTTCTCCTTTTCTATACATTTTCAATTATTACTTCATTTATAAAACCATCATCATCATATTCAAATGATACTTCATAATCAGTATATTTGTCTATATTTTGTTTTAAATTTTTAATCTCATCTACATTTTCTGTTTCTATTTCCATAAATTTTACTTTTATTTTATTTTCTTTTGTTTTATTGCTTGTAATTACAGTATCTAAAACTGATTTTACTCCTACTCCCATTTGAGTTCCATTATATATTTTTATTGGACCATTAAACTGACTTATCTCCATTTTCTTGTCCGTCCCATCTATTATATTTTTTGCTTCATTAAATATATTACTATTATTGTCTACTCCTTCTGTATTCATGCTATTTTCTTGTTTTTCTATTGTTTTATCAAACATGCTAAAAAATTTATCAATAATACCTTCTTCAGTTTTTGCTGTTTTATTAAAGATATTTAATATACTACTTCCTGTAAAGACTCCAATCACTATTAGTAATATTACAACAATAAGTACTCCAATTACTATGGTTCTTACTGTTTTTTCTTTATTATTAGTTTTTTCTATTGGTTGGTCTTCAATTATAGGATTTGAATTTGAATCATTTTTTGTTTCTGATTCATTTATTAATTCATCAACACTTATATTAAATATTTTGCTGATTTCTATTAGTTTATCCATTTCTGGTGTTGTTTGACCTAATTCCCATTTAGATACTGTCTGTCTTGTAACATTTAATTTATATCCTAGTTCCTCTTGAGATAATCCTGCTTTCTTTCTTAAATTAATTAATTTCTCATTAAATTTCATTTTCTTTTTTCTCCTTTTATTTTATATTTTTTGAAATTCTTTTTTTTGAAATTCCTGATTTTATTTTAGCAAAAAAGCAAAAAATTTTCTACCTATTTTGGCTTGAAGTTTGTCAACTAAACTTAACATCGTTTATTTTTTTCTTACTCCTGCAGTTGTTTTAGTATTTTCAAATTATATATTTTAATTTTTTTCTAATATATGTATCTATTTTTTTATTTTTACTAATGGACTCCATATAAATAGAGTTCTTAAATTAAGAATGGTCTCAACTTGAGCATTTTTTGCTTCGCACCAAAAAAACAAAAATTCCTGCAAATGAGCAAGAATCTTTGATTTTTTTGTTAACTTTGATAAATGAAATCATTGTTAACCGAGGTTCACGGTTAGGCAGGATCGATTTCAGAAAGCCATCCAATATCGTTGCCGCTTTCATCACAGACAATGTAGTCTTTGTAAGACTTTTCCGTCTTGGTGAGAATGTTGGCATCGGGAGTACCATCAGCTTTCTGACCATACAATACCCAATAAGCTTCGCCTGGGAAACCAGTGCTTTCGCCCCAGTCTGTAACGATAGTCCAAGAACCATCAGAATTATGACGGATGTTAGCACCTTCCAAGAAGTCGGGAGCCTCATCGTTTACCTGCTGAGCAGTAAGAATGGTTGCCTTCTTGTAAAAGATACCATCACGTTCGATGAGATTGGTTGCAGCATTGCCGATGCACCAAGCATTCCATCCAGTAGAAGTCTTTTCAGACTCTTCATAACCGATAACGGAACCAAGAGGTGCAACTTCGACGCCTTCAACGCATACCAATTTTACCTGGCCGTCTTCGATGGTGATAGTGCTCTTGAGAAACTCAGGAATGTTGTTGATAGTGTTGACACGGATAGCGTCTTTCTTTGCTCCAGCCTGCTTATGGATTCTGATTGTATTTGTCATGATGTATGACCTCCTTAAAAATTTTTGTTGTACCAGAATACAATTTAATTATACCATATTTTACATAATATTGCAAATTTAACGTACTCTGTCATCGCATAAACTTTTTGTTGGAAAAAGCACCAATGGCTCACTTTTTTTCTTTTTATTTGGCATCGTCTTTTCGTATATTCCTAATCTTTGTATTGCATGATACAATCCTTGTATTGTTCTTGTATATCCTGCTCGGCGTAATTTTATCCATAACACTACTAATCCTGTATCTTTATTGTTTCTAATTCTTTATTAATTTTATTTCTTCCTCTGTACGTTGATTTGGATGCGAATGTGGACGCCTTGATTTATCTTTTAAACTTTCTAACGTTCCATCATATCTATTTTGCCATCTATATATTATTCTCTTACATTCTCCAAATTTATATACTGCTTTTGCTACTCCATATTTTTTTGAAAATTTTATTACTGACTCTTTATATTTTAATCTATCTGCGATATTATTACCCATAAGAGAGCACATCCGATATGTTTATTTTTCATCATTTAAACAATATCATTTTTGTGGCTCTCATTTTCTACTGAATACAAAAACAGCATAGCTCTCAAACTATACTGTTTTATCCCAAAGGAGTACTCTATCACTTATTGGAAGTACTCCTTTTTGGGTTACTTTTGGTTAGATTTTACATTTTTTCTAAAACAATCCTCAACATTGTTGGATATCCGTTCTTAAAGTCAACTTCTTCAAATTTAACAAGTTCTAGATGTTTTGAAAATGTATTAATATATTTTGTTAATGTTCTATGATAATATGTCAATTTTGTTTGATGTTTCATACCATTTTTTATTTGAAATGGTATTTGATAAAACCTTTCTAAATTATAATTAAATGGTTCTGCCAAAATAATTTTACCTCTAGCCACCTTATCAGCCAACCAAAAAGCTGGATGCGGAATAGTTATAAGTACAATACCCTTATGTTTTAGCATAATACTTGTTTTCTGAATAGTTTGTTCTAATTCCTGAAGGTTGTGAAGTACCATATTATATACTACAACATCAAACTTCTTACTCTCATCAAAATCTACCACGTCCTGCTGAGTAAATTTTAAGTTAAAATGTGATTTAGTGCAAACAATAGCAGATTCAGAAATATCGATTCCTTCTACTTTGGCTTCTGCAAATTTTTTTGCAATACTCGCAGTTAAGTAACCACAACCACAGCCAACATCCAAAATATCAATATTTGTTCCACTTTTTTTGAGATAATCTGAAATATTGCCATAAATAAATGGTTCTAATACCTCCTTGAATGTAGTGTCAATTCCTTTAGTCAGCTCATCAAGCCGCCTTTCATAGTCATATTGATTATTCATTAGATTTCACCTCTATATTTTTAATAAAAATATGATTGTAAACTAGTATCTAACCATCACTAGCTCCTCCAAACCTTTTTACATACTATATTCTAGCACAAATTCTTATAAAACTCAATGTTTTGATTGTACTAACAATACATCAGTCTTTTTCATATCTTCTTTCAAATCACTTTTATCCTTTAACTCACTAATAATCTGTTGCACTCTACTATCTGCTGTTTCTTGTATTTCTTTTAAGTGTGTATTTAATGTCCCATTCATAATCATTATGGTATAGCCAGCTTTTTTGTGTTCTTTCAAGTATTTTACTCTTATTTTTTCATATTTATTTAAAACAATTTTTTCTTGTTTAGGCACTGCTAAGTTTGGTATATAATAATCTCCCTATAAATGATATTCAATGCCTGTTATTTCATCAATTTTTGTTTTAGTTTTTTTCTGCTTGTAATCTGCCTATAATCTTGTCTTTAGTAGATATTTCCTTTTTCAAACTGCCAATTATTAGTCCTTTCAATTTTTCTAATGCTACCATTGATAAAAGTAGGAGTAACTTTAGAAAACTCACATATAAACTCTAGCCTTTGTTTTAGACATTCCTCAAATTCTAGTTTTTGCTTAATTATCTTCACTTCAAACACCATCATTTCATTTTGGATGGCAATTTTGCAACAAAAACTACCATCCTCTTCAGAATGATATTTGTATCGTCTACTCTATTAGTTCAAACAGATACTTCATTGGTGCAGATTGCCGAAATCGAACCGGCACGGTTTATTCAACCGCAGGATTTTAAGAATAATGGAATATTTAACATTTATTATTACTTAACATCATTAAATAGCTTTTAATTCAAGTGTTTTTAATGCTTTTTAATTAAAAAGTTATTATTATAAATAGTTATGAATAATTACTAAAAATTGAATAAGATGTTAGGAAAGTGTTAGGAAAAAGTTAGGAAGAATTTTAGCTTACTTTTGACTTGATGTAGAATTACTCTACTTTAAAATAAAAATGCTTTAAAACTAATTTTGAGGATTAATTAAATAAGAAAAAATAACAAACTAGACTACTTGTAGCTTTTATGCTATGAGTAGTCTTTTTTTGTTGTTCAAAAGAGAAATGCAACACCTCTTTAAAAGTGTTTGGTGTGATGAGCCGATGCTATAAAGTTCATTCGTATTTGTATAAGTAGTCTATTTATACAAAGTGCGTGAGTGAGATTTTAGAACACAGACTCACAATAATAAAAGAGTATTCGGTGGCATATCTTGGTGTGGATTTATAATTGTAAAAAGTTTGGACAAGTATGAACAAAGATACTTTATTAGTATCAGCAATTATAGTAGCAAAGCTACTTACTAGACTACCTATGAAACGAGGCGAACGACCGACGGTTTCTACTTATATAGGTGTAATAATTCTATTTTTTATAAATGGGATTATTACACCTTTTCACTTTAGCTCTTTCCCTCTGGTTTCTACTTTGAATTGCTAAAGTGAATACAAAAAAGCATAAGTGCTTTTTTGTTGTGAGTAAAAAATTTATTTTTTTGCTCACATTCATAAAAATTGCAACAAGCAAATTTTTATGAAAAACCTAAAATGCAGATAAGCAATTTTAGGTTTTTGGGTGTGGGGTTGCTAAAACCTGCCATACGAACAAACTTGTTGGTCTAGTATGTTAGACATTCAAAGAATATCTTGAGCAAAGAAGGAGGTACAAGAGGATATGAGTTATGCAATTATACGAAATGATAAATTAACAAGAGTAGATGCACAAGGGTCATACATTCACAATGATAGAAGGTCAAAAGGACATTCTAATAAAGACATTGATCCTACAAGAACACATTTGAATTTTTATTGTAAGAAAAATGAACTAACATATATAAAAGAATTTGATAAAATGAAAAAGGAATATGATTTAAAAGGCACTATTAGAAGTAATAGTATTATCATGTGTGAAATGATGATTACTTCTGATAATGCTTTTTTTGATAAAATTGGTTTAGAAGAAACTAAAAGATATTTCAAAGAGAGTTATAAGTTCGTTTGTAATTATAATAATCTTAGAGAAAGAAATATAATATCTGCAACAGTACATTTAGATGAAACCACACCACATATGCACCTAATGTATATTCCTGTAGTTCATACCAAAGATAAAGAAGGCAAATATATTGATAAAATATGTTGTAGAGATTTTTGGAAAGGTAGAGATAGCTATAGAAATTTACAAAATGCCTTTCACAAATATATAACCTCAAAAGGTTTTGATTTAGAAAGAGGTTTACCAGTAGAAGAAACTGGAGCAAAACACGAAAAAATAGAAGATTTAAAGAAATTAACCAATTTTGAAAATACTAAAAAGGTATTAGATAATATAAAATTAGAATTACCAGAAACACCAAATATAAATGATATTAAATTAATAAAACTTAATAGAGAAAAAGTAGAAAATGATATTATTAAACCAAAAGATGATAAAATTATGGAATTATATCAAGAAAATTTAAAATTGCATAACGAATTATCAAAACAAGCAAATTTAGTTAAAGTGGCTGAAAAATATCAAAAAGAACGAGATAAAATTCTCGCTGATAATAAGGAATTGCATAATCAAGTTAAAAGTATTAAAGCAGAATATAAAGAAAAAGAATTTGATTTAGAATGGAATTTTAAAAATCAAATAAAAAAATTGGAAAAGGAAAATAATCACTTACATAAAATTATAGATAAATTCTATGAAACTGTTGAAAAATTTATTGATTGGATTTGCCATAAATTTGGTATTGGAGAATCAAAAGAACTAATTAAAGATTTTCAAGAAGAAACTAATACTTTTATTGATCCAATAAAGCAACTTGAGCATGAAGATATGGAAAAAGAATGGGATTTAGAAAGATAAAATCAATAATTTTTAAATTCTTTTTAATTAATAAAACCATAGAAGGAAAGCTAAATCTTAGCTTTCCCTCTACTAACACCATTACTTAATAGATTTTGATTCTGTGCCTTCAAATACTTTTAAGATTTCTTCAAACGATTGTCTTATTTCTTCTTCAGACTTACCGTTAAGTTGATAGTACAATTTATTATTCATACAACCAGAAATATGAAGAATCTTGCCTACTGAAAGCAACGGACTAAATACACCCTCATAACAAGTATGATAATAAGAACAAGTCTTGCATTCTTTTGCATACATTGCACCTCTAGAGGAATCCTTTACCTGAATCCATTGGTTGCCAAAGAAGTAACCACTCATTGGTATTCCATTTGCATTACTAACATAATGCTTTTCCTGACTTTTAGTTGAAATACTTTCCAAATAGTCTTTTACTTCACTTAATTCTTGATACATTGAATGTCCAAAGTTTACCGCATCCTCATCGTGAAACTGCTTGCCATTTCCCAGATATTCATTTCTAACAATTAAATCTAATATCTTAACATTAACGCCTAGTCCAAGAGCTTTATCTATTAAAGCTTTTACCTCAGAGTAATTCGTTTTTGTTACTACGATATTAAATCGAGTTGAAATTTTTCTTTTTACCAACTCTTTAGTTAGACTTTCTGTTTTTGATGATAAATATTTCGGATAATGAACGCCGTTTACATACTCATTCAAAGAATCAACGCTAATCATTACATCTATTCTTTCTCTATACATTTCGAGAATGTCCAAGATGTAGTCCATATTATAACCATTTGTGTTTAGTCGAATTTTTGTATCATTGCCCAAACTCATAATATATGTTATTAGCTGTGGCAAATATTCAACCATAGTCGGTTCTCCACCTGTAATGCGAAATGTAGTTAATCCCACACTATAAGCAACACCTATAACTTTCTTTAAATCAGCAAAGTTCCATGTTCCTTTGATACTAGGAAGTATACTTTCACCTGTTTCTTTGCAATAAAAACAGTTACAATTACATTTTGTTGTCAATGCAATTGCAATATAGTTTATCCGTTTACTCATTTTAATTACCTATCCTTTCATTGATGTTTGCGTTTTGTTAGTGCTTTACCAGGAAAACAAAATAACATCTATTTCCTCACTAACTTGTACTAAAATTAGGAGAATTTCCTTAATTTTACATATTAATTATAGCGCATATTTATGTAAAATGCAAGCAATATAAATTACATAATAGACACACATTGGATTAACTTTTGAATTTTTGTGATACTTTTAACTCCGACTTTCAAATATATATGAAAAAATTTCAAAAATTAAGTTAAAAATGAATTTTAAAAAATATTTGACATATAATAAAAAATATAGTATACTATATTTAGCTTAAGCAAGAGAGTTGTTCGTAAGATGACAATTGCTCGAGATATGTTGACCGCATATCTCTTTTTTTTTGCAAAAAAATAAAGCGGTTGACCAGACCGCTTTGATTAGGTTCGCACTAATCTTGAGTTTTTTGACTATCTTCAGAGTTATCATTACTAAGTAATAATAAAACTATAAGACGCCAAATCAATTCGTAAGATGACAAATTACTCACCCCCTTCAAAAAGATTTCCTTTATGAAAAGGATGTCCTTATTATACTTTAATTTTATTTAAAAAACAATATAAACTTATATTTTATTATCTTTTTTAGTAAATTTCTTATTGTCAAGTTTTTTAAATCCTTTTATTTTTTTATAAGTATATATTCCATTTTCATAACATTTTATCTCCATCTAATTATACATTTTTGTATTACTTATTTTCTACTAACCATTTAAAAACTTCATCTTCTGTAAGTTTATCTTTCTTCATTTTATTAACTTTATCTTTAGCATCTTTTTTCCATTGTTCGAATTCCTTTTGAATTATTTTACTATCTTTATTTCTTTGTGCTATCATAAATTTTTGTCTATAAATTCTTCTATAAAGAGCTTGTGCTTTATTTTTTTCTAAATTTTTCTTATATTGCTCGTTTGCACCTTTATCTTTACAAGTTGGAGATTGGTCTACATTGCTAAATCACAATATATTTCATTTTGTCTATAATTTGGTATAAAGTATCTTTCACAATTTAAACAAGTTTTAATTTGTAAATTTTCTTGTCTTACAATTTTATCTAATACAGCAAAACATATACTTGTTAAATTTTTACTTGTATAAACATTGTGTAATTCTAATTCTTGGTCTTTATTTTTTATTCTATCTATCAAATTGTTTAAAGTTTCGTTATGATATTTGTTATGTATGTTTATATAAGTATCTGTTATTATTTCAATTCCTTGTGAATATGTATAAAAATCATTATCTTTTATAAAAGATTATAAAGAGTTTATTTGTTTAATGGATAATGGAGAGTTAATAAAACCTGACTATGTAGATAGAACTTTTAGTAAAATATTAAAAACAAATGGATTTAGACATATTAGGTTGCATGATTTAAGACATTCTTGTGCTACATTGCTTTTAAGAAATGGTGTACCACTTCCAGAAATTCAGAAATGGTTAGGTCATTCAAATATTATTACTACTCAAAGATATTCTCATTTGGATCAGAATGATAAGTCTATACCAGCAAATATGATTGAAACAAAATTTAATATGTCGTTTGTACCAAATGACAATAAAAAAGAACAAATATCTATTGGCATTAGATAAATGTTCAAAAGAATATATTTCAAAACATTTTCTTAACTTACACAAAAAATTGAAAAGTGTTAGGAAAAATGTTAGGAAAATCTGCTTCTTTTATAAATTAAAACCTCAAGCTAATCTTTCGAAACACTTGAGGTTCTAATGGTGCCAACGACGTAGATATTTACAACTCGTTAGCTCTCTTGACGAACGACTAAATAGTCATTCAAGTTATAAATATATTACCAAATTATTTTATAAAAATCAAGTGAATTTCTAAAAAAGTTTTTGCAAATATTTGTTTGTATCTATTGCTTTGTTGTAAAATGTATGTTATACTAACTGACATAGGAAATGAGAATAAGCAGATGTGGTTTTTGCCACCAATTTTACGAATCTTCGTAGGAAAGGTGGTGATGTTTATGGTTAAAGTGATACTATTTTTTATACTATCCTTAATGTTATCTTTAACATTAAACGTTGCCTTGATAGCAGTTCTATATAAGAACTGGGTTGATAAGCAACTACATAAATAAAAAAAGCTCACATCTGTACTTTGACGAGTAGATGTGAGTTTACACATTTTCTTGGCAAAACCACGTTTGTGGCTTCTCCATTTCCTATATTTATTATACACAGATTTTTTATAAATGTCAAATAAATATTTTTATATCTTTTGTTTTTTTATAATTTTAATTGATGTATTTCCACCTAAATCCCCCAGCTTTTGTTCTAACCCCTCTACAACATGCCGAAATATTTTGAATATGAGTTTTATCTATAGCAACCTTTAAAGAATCATATATTTCTCCAGTATCTACATTTAATACTTTTTTTTGCTTTTTTTGTTTTTGATTTACTGGTCTTGAAGCTTCTTCTCTTCCTATATATTCCCATTTATACCCATGTGAACTATTAGTTATTCCTCTACAGCAAGCTCGTATTCCACCCATATCAACATTATACTTTTTAGCAGCGTCCGAAACAGAATCAAATATTTCTCCAGTATTTATATTTTTTACTTTAACTTTTTGCTTGTTACTAGCATTTTCTTTCCCACATTTAGGGCAACCACTTTTCATTCGTACTCTATTTTTTACCATTGCCTTATATGTATTCCCACATTTAGGGCATAACCAATAGTATAAATCATGAGTATCTGGTAAAACATTATATGGAGTAATGTTTCCATTTTTGATAGGATGCCATTCTTTTGCAATATTAGGATAAAGATTTCCTAAAGAATCTTTTAGACTTGCTATATAATATTGTTCTTTAATTGAATACTCATCTCGAAGAATATCAATATCTGTATCGTAAATTCCTAGTTCCTTTAATATATCAATTATTATTACATTTAATTGATTCCAATTTTGATATTTATATATGTAAATAGAAGAGTTAGATGTATTTATTAATTTACAATTATCTTCTCTAATTCTATATAAATTAATATCTTTTTCTTTGCACAACAAATCTTTATTCTCATCCTTTTTTATATCTTTATGCCAAGTTTGCCCATCATATTCTATTGCAAATTTACAAGATGGAATGTAAATATCAAGTTCTTTACCAGCTAAACATTCTCTATCTCCATTAATTGCATCTGGAAAATGTTTCTTTAAATAATAATAAATAGCCTGCTCTGGAAATGAACTGCTCATTCTTTTCGAGCACTTAAAACATCCTGTTTTTTGAGAAGTACGAGAATTAATGCGAGTTTTCCATTTATATCCACAAATATGGCAAATAAAATTACACATTTTATTTGAACCATATGTTACTTCTTCAGGCAAGAAATCATTTAATTCATAATCCCAATCATCCAATATTTCAGTACAGTTATTATATTTACACCAGGTTACTAAATCATTAAATCCTTGTAATACCTGTTTATTATTACATATAGGACACCCTTTACCTTTAACTTTATTAACAACAGATTGAATATATTTATGATTTTTTTTACATATCCAAGAAATTTTCTTTTGAGAACTACATGTTATATTCTTTAGATCATCATAAGTATTAACCGTTAAATCTAATTCATCTAAAAATTCGGGATAATCATCAAATAATAAATTTCTTCTTTGAAAATTTACACCAGAACATATTGAACATCCTGTTCCTTGACACCTTGAATGAATTTGCTTTTTGTATTTATGCCCATTTTGGCATATCCAAAAAACCTCTTTATGACTTCCATATGTCACTTGAGATGGTAATATATCATTGGATTCATAATCCCACTCTTCAATTAAATACTTTTTATTATTGGCAATACACCAATTTTCTAAACTATTATTCATATTATTTATACATTCCATTCTTTTAGTAGTTATTTAGTATATGTTTAATACTACACTAAATAACCAATTTTATTTGCTTAATTTTTCAAAGAAATGACCACTTAGCATCAAACCACTTTCGACAATTGTAACTTCTTGTTTGTTATGTGATTTTTTATATTCTTGACGTCCATCTTCTGTAATTTGTGGAACTTCAAAATCATATTCAATATAAAGTTTGCCATCCTCAAATGACCATGTTCCACTTCCGTTCGGACATATCATTGTTTTGTCACTTTTTAATGCAATAACTGCTTCTTTTCCATTCCATGTGTTTGTTCTATATGTTCCGACCAGATTTTTTTCTTCATTTTTCATTGAAACTGAACTTGAATTTATTTCATTATTTCCTTTGAAATTTATTCCAATTATAAAGCCTATAATTCCTGAAATCAATGCAATTATTATACAAATCAAAATCATATTTGTTTTGTTCATACCTATTCCTCTTTCTATAAATTATTATCTATCTGCAAAATATTATATCAATTTTAGTCGATTTTTACAATAAAACTGCCAATATTTAAAAGTAAAAATAGGATGTAGGGAATATTATTAATTCTCCACATCCTGTATTCTATATTTCTAACAACTCAATAACATCTACAAATCCATTTCTATAATACTTTTCATTCCAATAATATAAGTAATCCATAAAGTTTTTCTCAAGTTGATCGAGTTGTTTTTGAACATATTTTTTATTCTGTTCAGGTACGCTTTTTAGTATTTTCTCTGCAATTTCTTCAAAATAGATACAATATTTTTTATCTTGAGGTGTCATCTCACTAAATGCTGTTTCTTCTCGAAATTCTATCCATTCCTTTAATAAATCATCTTTAACTTCTCTTAAATTCTTCATTTGCTTTCATCTCCTATACATATATTAGTTCATTTAAAATTATTTCTTCTGCTTGATTCTTAATAGCATTCATTGTTCCAACCCAATAAAGCATATCTATATTTTTCATTTCTTCTGTTAAATCGCTATTGTCTTTTAGTTGGTTAATAAGTTGTTCAACCCTTGATATAGCTGTTTCTTGGATTTCTTTTAGGTGAGTATTTAATGTAGCATCTAAAAGCATTATTGAATATTCAGCTTTTTTATGCTCTTTTAAGTAATTTAATCTCATTCTGCCATATTTATTAAGAGTTATCTTTTCTTGTTTTGGCATTGTAAGATTTGGAATATAATAATCCCCTTCTAAATGATATTCAATTCCAGTTTTTTCATCTATCTTTGTTTTTGGTAATTCATTATTCATAATTATTTCACTCCTTTTTTTCTTTTAATCTTAATTCTTCATAATAATCCTTTTTAGCTTTCTTCCTTACTAAATACATACATTCTTGTAGAAGCCATTTTAATTCATTTGTATAAGCTAGATATATAACGCCTTCTTCTAATTTTCCATTAGTTTCTTTTTCATACAAATGAACATAATTATCAAACTTTTCCTTTAATCTTGTAGCTCTGTATCTAATATCATCATCTTTGCACTTTAGATTATCGTTTATTATCTGCATTAATTTATTGTATTCTTGTTTGCTAAAATATATTTT
>ULXI01020178.1_pt1 | contig 66033 bp, 74 predicted proteins | sample 1961181 | NCBI WGS metagenome assembly ULXI01 (sample SAMEA4835835, study PRJEB28245) | human gut metagenome | biome: gut microbiome; material: fecal sample | place: Denmark | collected 2008 | reverse complement strand
TCTGTATCGGACCCAGCGGAAGCGGCAAGAGCTTTCATATGGACTAAAACGCATCTAAAAGAACACCAAACAAAACTTAGAGAAACGTCATAAATAGCTCATTTTCAATACATATTCATTAACATAACGCTCCAACCGCCTATTGCGAGTTTCATCCGTTTATAGTAATTTTGTACCACGGTTGTACCATGGGCAGAGGGACACACGGCTCTTAATGAGGGTTCTTATTTCCTCTTATTTCCCCTTGTTTCCTCTTAAAAGTTTCCGTCAAGGACCATCCCCCATGAGTCACTGCAAAATTCAAAAATAACGGTAAAAATGAATACTACAACTCGCATTCCGATCGTGCTGATGTCAGTAGAGGAAACAGCACAGGCAGTAAGCATCAGCGTCAAGACAGTACGCAGTCTTATTCGTCAAGGCAGGCTCAGAGCCGTAAATTTAGGTACGCGCATGACAAGGATCTATTTGCAAGACCTTCTTGAAATAGCCAAGGAACAAGGTTATCAGGTGGTTTTCCCTTCTTCTTTATCGTTAGAAGGAGCAACGTCCAAGAAAGCACAGAGGCTGAAAGATGCCGAGACAGGCTCAGTCAACAAGTCGGCAAAGTGTCGCAAGACTCCCAGAGCTGGTGAAAGAGCACCTGATGGAGTAACACACGATACCCATTACACGATGGCAGAGGTGTTGAGCACCTTTAATATCAAGTATGGCAGATTCTATGAAGTCCGAAACCGTTACCAACTCCAGTCTGTTCATGCATGGGGAACGACCTGCTTCAAGAAAGAAGATGTGGAAAGGGTTATCGGACTTTATAATGAAGAACAGGGTAAGAACATTTCCGATGACTGGTACACCTGCTTCGACATCATGAAACTCTACGGATTGGGCAAGACACAGGTACGCAGATTTGCGGAGACTCATGGAGTGAGAATCCGAAAGTTCAAAAGCGGAAGAGCCAACTATTATCTGAAAGCAGACTGGGAGGCTGCACGCAAGAAGGCTGAGAAAAGCAGCACTTCGACCAAGGCTAAGCGGAAGTGAGACACAAATAAAGGACTGATTCAAACAAACTCATATCTGAACCATGCCGTTGCAAATGCTATTAAACAACCTTCCATGTCGGTCGAAACAAACCCACAACGTAAAGTAACGGATATAAGACAAAAAGCGCATCCTGCACCTGCTTATAGTCCGATTTTGAGCGTAAAATCATACTCAAAAGCAAATTCAGGTTAAATTCAGGCTGTATTTGAAGCCATCTTTGCTTTTCTCTTTTCACGGCAAACTAACTTTGCATCGGATTTGAGAGTTAAAGCATTGCGACCATGGCTATTCGCATCCACAGATACACATCGGTAAGAATAATAAAAGAATAAACAATATGACGAACATTTGTACAAAGGTCACTGTGCGGAAACGACCTATCAAGAACGGACAGACTTCCCTCTATCTGGATTTCTATCCTCCAATCCGCAACCCGAAGACAGGCAAGCTCTCACGCAGGGAGTACCTCGGTCTTTACATCTACACCAACCCTGTTGAACGCTTTCAGCAGGAGTACAACAAGAGTATGATTCAGAAAGCGGAAATCATCAAGTGCCACAGGACTGAGTCCATTATCAATGAGGAATATGGCTTCCTCGACCGCAACAAGGGCAAGGAGAGTTTCTTGGAATACTTCAAGAACCTCATGGTTGAGCGTGGCAGCAGCCAGAACTGGGCAACCGCCTACATGCACTTCCACAACTACACGCATGGCGAGTGCCGTTTCTGCGACCTTACCGTTCCGTACTGCCAGGGATTCCTCGACTACCTGCTGTCGGATGCCTGTATGCACAACGGCAAGCGCATGATGGGAACGACAGCAAACAACAACCTTACCAAGTTGAAGTGCATCCTTGCCATCGCATATGAGGACGGACTGCTCAAAGAGAATATCGCCAAGAAACTTGTGCGTGCCAAGGCTCATGGCAACAAGCGGCAGTTCCTCACCAAGGAAGAGTTGTTGCAGTTGTCTCAGACTCCTTGCAAGAGTGATGTCCTTCGCCGTGCTGGTCTCTTCTCCTGCCTTACAGGTCTTCGCCTCTCTGACTGCATCAGACTCCAGTGGGAGAACATCGTCAAATTGGCTGATGGCGGCTGGGGAATGGACATTATCACAAAGAAGACTTCCACCGCTGCAATCCTGCCTATCAGCGAAGAGGCTCTGCAACTCTGTGGCGAGCGAGCAACTGGACAGGTGTTCAAGAACCTCACGAACAGTACAGTGGCATTGTATCTCAAACCGTGGATAAAGGCTTCCGGCATCGAGAAACACATCACCTTCCACTGCTTCCGCCATACCTTTGCCACCTTACAGTTGGCAGAGGGAACGGACATCTACACCGTGAGCAAGCTGCTTACCCATAGCAATCTTGCCACTACTCAGGTGTATGCCGATGTGGTGGACGAGCTCAAACGTGATGCGGCAGAACGTATCTCTCTCAAGATGCCAACCAAGGCTGAGAGTGACCAGACATAAGTGAAACACATAATCAGGATAACAAATGGAAGAAAACAAATCATTATCGTTCGACCAACTGCCCAGCGCAGTTGGCGAACTTCTGACCAAGGTCAATACGATGATGACTCGTCTTGATGACATCGGTCAGAGAATAGGCAATGCTCCGTGCGAGAATGACCATGTTCTTATGGACATCAGAGAGGCAAGTGCCTTTGTCCGTAAGAAGGTCTCATCGCTCTATGCGTACACATCTGAAAGGCGCATCCCATTCTACAAGAGAGGCAATACGCTCTACTTCTTCAAAGACCAGCTGATAAAATGGATTGAGGCAGGTGGCTCATGGGACAAGCCTTACGAATCGACCCAGGAGGAACAGGCAGACTTCGAGGCTCATCTGGCAATGTTGCAGAAGAGCAAGAAGAACAAGCCTACCTCCATGAAGAGGGTCAAGGGTGAGAAAATTCCTAATGCGGAAGAATGAGATGATGGATAATAGAATCTACTTTTTTACGAAAGGGGGAAAGAATAATCATTCATTCTCTCCTTGCTGAGTAATCCGTTTCACTTATAACCAGTTTTTCAAGATGAGTAACCAAAGCATAAAATACGGAATCCTGCTGACCAAGGAACAGCTCGATTTCTTGAAGGATGACAGGCAGGGCTTCCACCGCATGACCGCCTTCGGCACTTTTGTATCAATGGCATCCACCAAGCCAAGTGTTTATCTGAAGACAGGCTTCTCCGCCTCACTCTCCATCGGGCAGTTTGCCATCTCAACCGTTGAGCTGTCTGCCCTTTGGAAGTGTGACCGCAAGACAGCGGCAAAGGTGGTGGAACTGTTCAATCAGGTGGGCATTCTCTCAACCGAGAGGAACAACCGCACCTCCATACATACGATACTCTGCATCGCCTTCTGGTACGTTGACGGCATCAAGGAAGCCATCAAGAACCCCTTCTACAACCGTCAAGCCGTGACTTCCGACACCCAAGAGGAATCGGTGTCCAATGTCCCATCCGATACCGCTTGCTCTTCGGGAGGCAATCTTTCCAATGGCATAGGTCAGCAGAAAGACAGCAGCGTCAATCCTGCCACTACTGACATTCTGCATCCCCATGTTCCTGCTTCTTATAATACCTCTTCCCCTTTCGTTAAATCTCATGTTATCGAGGGCGGACTTTCAGATCCGTCTCCGATACCACAAGACTTCAAACAAAGGGAAAAGAAAGGTGATGACCATTTTGAGTATGAGGCTGGACTGCCGTCAGAAGATGACTGCAATCAAGGAGAAGATGCACCACCCATTGAACTGCTGCCGCCTCCTGTCTATGACGACGAGGGCAATCTCTTGCAGCCACCGCCCCATGAGAGGCAATGAGAGGATAACACGGAGAGGCATGGCGCACATATCACCCCAAGGCACTCATGATGCCATTTCTACTTTCCCTTATTTCGACTATTGACGTTCCCGACAGGCAAGCTATCCAGGAGCCGCTACCTCTATTAGCCGTAGTTTTTTCGGAGGTCTAAACAAGAAGTACCAGTGTCAGACGGTTTCGCTTCGCCCACCGCTTCCTACTGGCATTCTTGAATGTTCGCAGGCTCACATTGGCTGTCCTGTTATATCAAGTATAAACTATATAAACCCCATCTACAATGACAAAAGACAAGAATAACAACACGGAGAAAACCTCAAGGAAGAGACCTCCGAAGACCAGACACATTGACGTTCGTTTCACAGAAGAGCACTACAACCTGGTAGTACATAATGCCCGACTGTCAGGCAGGAGCAAGAGCACATATCTTCATGACTTAGGCATCGGACACAAGCCATCCCTACCCATGACTGCAGAACAGGAGGAAGCCTTGAAGGGCTTAATCGGGGCAAGGTCAGAACTGGTTTATGTGCGCAATGCGCTTCATGCCCTGCCACAGGCCGAGAGACTGAAACTCTTCAAGAGAGCCGACTTCATGGAACGTTGGCTTCAAGGCATCAACACCCTGATAGAGGAATTGAGCCGTATTAGAGACAAATTCTTGGATATGTTATGATAGCAAAAGCATCAGCAATTCAGCATGGTCAGGCAATGACCAATTACGCAACCAAAAACAACCGCGCGGACATCATCAAGACCAACCGTCTCAGCGAGGGTCTGCCGCCAATGGGCATGTGGGACGAGATGGTGCTGCATCAGTCCATGTTCAAGCAGAGGTATGCCAAGAAGCCCATCGAACTGACGTCCATCCGCTTTGAGCTTTCCCCATCTGAGGAGGAGGCACGTAACTGGACTATGGAGGACTGGAGAAGATTCCTTGACGAGTTCATTCGTGAGATGGATGGTATCTCCAAGGTGAACCACATCGGCAAGAAGAAAGGTAAGGCTGCAACTTCGGTCAAGCCGACCAACATAGCCAACTCACAATATTTTGCCGCCCTTCACCGTGACTCCAAGAGTGGCATTCCCCACCTGCATCTGGTGGTGAACCGCATCGACATGGATGGCAATCTCAATGATGTGAAGTTCATCGGTGAGCGTGCCGTGATGGCTGCGAAAGCCGTCAATCAGCGTCATGGCTGGAAGGATGCCATGGATATTCGTCAGGAACGCATTGCAGAGGTGACCAAAGCCTGTATGGAAGTGCTGCGTTCAATGCCCTTCTTTGACTGGGATGAATATGCCGACCGATTGAGGGCAAAGGGATATGGCATCGAGCTTATCCGTGACAAGAATGGTCAAGGCAGGGTACATGGCTACCGCTTCAAGTTCGGAAGAACAACCATAAAGGCATCAGAACTGGGTGTAGGCAGAAATCTCACCGCATCGAAAATCGGTAATACCTTCCGTAAGCTGCACCCACAGCCAACACCTGTTGCAGTTGCTCAAAGACCTTCACCAACTGTACCAAACACTACCACGGTGAACAGCAGGAATACGGCATTGCAAGGTGGTCAGTCTCGCACAAGCAATGTTGCCAAGCCTGACCTGCCTGCCGGATTGAGAAAGATTATTGAAGTTGATGGTGAGCGTTTCAGCATAGTCATGCCGAGGACTGCATACGACACGATGAACAGTTGTATCGAAGTTCCTGAGAATGGATCCGCAAGCCACACTGACATTCTGCATGTGGCTATGCTGCTCTTCATGAACTACCTTGATGCTGCCACATCGATGTCTGAGTCCTGTGGTGGCGGTGGCAGTCCTGGCAGTGGATGGGGACGTGATAAGGACGATGATGACCGTGACTGGGCAAGACGCTGCGCAATGCAAGCAAACAGACTCTGCAAGCCGATAAAGAGAGGCATGAGACGATAACTTTTCAAACAATAACGGTATGGGAAGAAACAAGAAGGATGCCACACAGGATGTGCTTAACCTGTATAATCAGATGCAGGAGGACGAGAACATCGAGAGTGGCAAGGAAGAAATCAAAGTGACCCTGGAAGAGATTGAATCAGCCAAGAAAGCACTCTATGAGGCAAAGGAGGAACTGGGCAATGCCTATCGGAGGTTGGAATCAACGAAAGTGGCACTTATGGCTGCCCACAGGAGCACGGACAACATCGTGGATAGTATATGCCATGCCATAGTCAAGGCAGAGCAGAGCAACCTCAAAGTTGGCATCAACGATGAAGGAGTTGCCCAGTTGGATAAGCGGAACAACACCGCCATTTCTGCCTTCAATCAAGCCCTTGACGAGCACGAGAAGCGGATAAAGGACCTGTTCGCTCACCAGCTGAAAGAGCTTGAACGAATCCGCAATATCGAGGAGGGTGCATATTTCAACGGTCGCACCTATGCCTGGATGTTCGGCTTGGCTTTTCTAAGTTGGGCAATCATCTTTGTTGAAATCACCATTTGGATATGTATCACACTTTTTTAGAAAACTCAAAACATCAGAATCATGACAGACAACGAATATAGCAAGACAAGAAAAGCAGCTGTAGATGCCCTTATCTACTGGGCAAAGACAGGAATGAGAGAGTTCACCATGCGTGACGCAGTAAACGACTACCTGGAGGCGAGCGGTGCAAACCGCCCCTCCATCGGTGGCGAAGAGACCATCCTCGCACATCGAAAAATAGCAGCCAATCGACTGGCGATTGACTGCATCTATGCTTTGTCCAAAGAGGAACTATCCAAAGTGGACAGGGAGTTAGAGGGTATTGTGGGTGATTTGCGGAGGCAAGGGCATTCCTTAAAACGATAATAGCAGTACCGACTGTATTGCTTCATAAATTCTGTCGGTACGTTTTTGTAAGGTGATGATATACATTATAACGGAACAGACAAAGTAGAACTTCTCCCTGATTCATAATCATCATCCCATATAACTTTAATCTTTATTACCTCTGGACAGCCCATACATAATCCTACAGACTCTTCCCTATATGATTGAGGATTGATTAAATCATATTCTCCCCAGTCATCATACATAAGTAAGCCATCCAATTCATTTTTAGGAGTTAGGATTTCTATCCGAACATTTCTGGCATCTGATTTGCCTGCATTAACAAAACGGATACGACCACCTCCTTTACCAGAAATGAAGTTACACTTTATCTCTGCCTTTTTTTCTTCATCCTCAGCTTTAGAGAGTTGCTTTATCTGTAGTTCGTTTAGCAATTTCTCTTGGCCTTTAATAATACGGTCATGTCGGAAATACGCCCATAGCCCTCCGAGTATTCCAAAACCAGAGAGTATATGCCCTCCCCATTCTTTGAAGAATCCCAATACATTATCCATCTAATTGAACTTTATATGTTTATTACCTTTGAAAATTTTTTTGAGTTCACTTTCTAAGTATCTCTTTGCGTCTGATTTTATCTCTTCTTTAACTTCCTCAATGACATCTTCATTTAGTTCTTTCAATTCCTCAATGCCACCAAAGTACTCTCTATTACAAAAAGTACATTTAACGTATGACTTGTCATCATTATACTCAAAACTGTCTTCGCGGCCACATGTGGCACATCTAAGACGAAGAAAATATTCTTTTTTCATATCAGTCGGAATTTAATCATGTGGGCGAAATCTAAGGATATTGTATTGCTGCCGTTCAATATCTTCGCATTCATTCTTATATCTTGCCTCAATCGCAATATTCCTAAGCTCATCGATGCTCAGTTGTTGAAGCTCAAACTCTATCATACCACGTTTTTCGGTAAGATATTCAACAATCTGGGATATGACATGGTTGACCTTCTTTTTAATAATTTTGGCAGCTTCTTCCATAAATCTATTGTATGCAGCCCTGTCTGTTTGGGTTGGAGCAAGAAGGTGGTTCTTGACCCCATCCCAATAGTACGACCTGTCTTGTTTTGCCTCTGGGAAAATCTTGTCATAGTTATTAAGGAAGATAATGACCTGTTTGTATGAGATTCCCTTCTTCAACATATATGCCATTTGTTCATAAAAGAGCATCATTATTGGGGGATTCCCTTCTGTAAAATAGTAATAGGCTTCACTTCCTTTTTTCCAGTCATGCAAAGAAGGGAATGTAACCAATCCTCCGACTTTTGTCTCATTGTATTGGTCAAGCCATGTTGTATATGCCTGTTTCTTAATTGTATCTTTGACATTAGGTGCTGCCTGACTTCTTCCTAATCTGAAACTTTTAGCATCACACACAATAACATTATTCCTTCTTTTTATAGTTACATCTTCTTTGTTTGATTTTTGGGTTTGCAGGAAAGAATCAGTAAACCCTATTCTTCTTGCCCATTCACAGACCAAAGATTCTATCAGCTTTGAATAAAGTGTTTCTTGGGAAGAATCTGGCAGATAAAATTCGGGAATATATCCAGAATGCATGACCAACAATGCAAAATCATCATTGGTCATAGATTTAATCTGAGAAGCAAACTCCTGTTCTATTACTGATGTATTAGGAGCGACTTCCCAGTTTTTCACTTTAGATTTAATAAATCTCTCAATATAATCGAAACTATCATTGAGTTGCTTGTCTTTGTACTTATCTATGAACATATCTAAAGTTAAATTATTCGATTACTATAAAACAAATCATTATCTGTCTGTGCCTTATGCTTTTCTAAACGCTTATTTGCAAGTTCGCAATACTCTTCGCTTATATCAAAACCAATGTACTTTCTCCTCAAATCACTCGCTGCAACAATGGATGTGCCGCTGCCACACATTGGGTCTAATACAATTTCGCCTTCATTAGTCCATGATAAAATATGATCCTTTGCTAAGTCATATGGAAACGGTGCAGGATGACCCTTTGCTTCTTGGTCAACAGCTTTTTTCCCAACTACATATTCCCATATGTTACCTTTTAGTTTATCCTCTTTTACAGGTTTCGCCATCTTTCCTCTTGTCTGTGTACCAGTTGAGAAATTTTTATATGTAGTACCTTTAAGTTCCAGTCCTGCATGCATACAAGGAACATAGATAGGATTATGCGTTGCTACTGTTCCTTTTGAAAATACGAACATATACTCAAAGACATTTGTGTACCTCTTTCTGTAAATCTGCGGAATGGGGTTAGACTTTAGGAAAATCATTGTATCATGAATATTAAAACCTATTTCCTTGAATTTCAATGCTTGTCTAAAACTCGTTCCTGTTTCAGTACCATTAATTGTGGCATCGTTGACAACCCATACAACAACACCACCTACTTTTATTACCCGGAATAATTCTGCGGCTATTTCTTCAAACGGGAAGCTATAACCCTTATATGTCCGCAGATTGTCATATGGGGGTGATGTGATACACATATCCACAGAAGCATCTGGGAGTTGCTTCATTAATTCAACACAGTTTCCTGCTGTGATTTTATTTATCAAGTTGTTCATCTTCATTATTTTCAATTAAAAGTCTTACATCTACATTTAGAATTTTTGCTATTGTTAGCAATGTTTCTAAAGTCGGTTGAGAACGGTTGCAGACATACGAATTGACAGTATTAAAGCTCTTATTGAGTTTTTTTGCCAACCATGTTTGAGAGATACCTTTCTCATCCAAGATTTCTTTTATGCGATTTATCTTCATAAAAATATATCGTATTTCTTTGCAAAAGTACACAATTATATGTTATAAACCAAATTTTTATAGAAAATTCTTCACTTTGTAATTTCAAAAAGAGGTATTATCGGCTATTTACACAACTATTGTATGTTTATTAACCAACATTGAGCTATTCACTTTACTACTATTGCCGCCGAATTATTAACCTGCATTGTCTTTCAGCATTATATGCCGACTGAGATACAACCGAGGTACAAGACATCCATTTTCGCCCTATGTAGAAGCCACAAACAAGGCTCTCTCACCCCTCCTTTTCTTTTTCGATTGTCTCACTCTTTATGGCTGATGAAAGTGGGACTTTTCATCAAAAATGCGCTCTTTGGATAGCAACCAGCCAAAATTGCCCAAAATATTTTCATAAATAATCTTAAAATTGCTTTTTGCCCCTGTCATAGTTTTTTCTCTTTGCCGAGTGCCTTGAACTATAGATTTTCCCCTGTTCAAAATTTGTACCGTTTTGAATTTGTTGTTTTCAAGAGAGTACTGTGGCTCAGCGTGTTAGGAGATATAAAAAGGCTTCCACATGCATGTCATATGAATACGGTCGTGAGGCAGCTTTTGGAACAGGACACCGATGTGGTCATGGTTGATACCGGAGATTCCTATGAAGGCATCTGCGGCTATTATAAAGGTACATACATATCCTATTCCAAGGAGAAGCCCATTTCCATGAATCCTTTCAAGGTGACTGAAGAAGAGTATGCCCAGAACTTCGGGGAGAAGAAGAATTTCTTGAAATCGTTAGTATTCCTGATTTTCAAAGGGAACGGCATACCTTCCAAAATCGAGGATATGCTTATCAACCAGACTATCGTGGAATACTACGAAGCCTACTTCCATCCCTTTGAGAACTTTACCGACAAGGAACGGGAAGGGTTACGGCAAAAACTGTTGGTAGCCGCCCGGATGGAGTGTGACCATGAGAAGTATGACCACGAAATGGAGGACATCGACAGGTTGATAAACGAACAAGAACCGCCGGAAAAGTCCGAAAAGCCGGAAAACCGTGCGTTGATGTTACCTTCGGAAGCCCGCCGCCATAAACTCCTGCGCCAGTGCCGTTCCTTGAACGCGCTCGCCCATGATGCGGCTGCCTCCCCCTCCGAAAGGGAACGTTCCTTGCGGATTATGGAGAAGTTCAAGCTGGAACTGTACGAGAACTCCATGCTGGCCAAGATAGACCGGCAGATAGACCATCTGGAAGTTCAGAAGCGGAAGCTCAAAGTGAGTGAACTCTCCTTTAATTCCTATTATGAGTTCGCCTTGCAGCGCATCCCCCAAATCACGTCGCTGGAGAAAATCAGTTTCCCCATCCGCGACTTCGCCGCCATCCTGAAACAGTTCTACCGGGGCGGTGAGCTGGAAATGACACTCAATTCCGATTGGGACGCCAACCTCTTCGATGAGCGGTTCATCGTCTTTGAAATTGACAAAATTAAGGATGACCCCGTGCTTTTCCCCATTGTGGTGCTGATTATCATGGACGTGTTCCTGCAGAAGATGCGCATCAAGAAGGGACGTAAGGCTCTGATAATCGAAGAGGCGTGGAAAGCCATCGCTTCGCCCACCATGGCGGAGTACATCAAGTATTTATACAAGACGGTGAGAAAGTTTCACGGCATAGCCGGAGTGGTCACCCAGGAACTGAATGACGTGATAGATTCGCCCATCGTGAAAGAGGCCATCATCAACAATTCCGATGTGAAGATACTGCTTGACCAGACCAAGTTCAAGGACAGGTACGAGGAAATCGCCGCCATCTTGGGACTGACGCAGGTGCAACGTCAGCAGATTTTCACCATCAACGCCCTGAACAACCATGAAGGACGCAGCTATTTCAAGGAGGTCTGGATATGCCGGGGCACGCACTCGGATGTGTATGGCGTGGAGGAAGCCCCGGAATGTTACTGGGCGTACACCACGGAACGCACCGAGAAGGAAGCCCTGAAAATCTATCTCCGGCAATACGGCACGATGCAGGAGGCGATTACCCGTATCGAAGCCGACAGAAAAGAGGATGGCGGATTGAAGTACCTCGAATTTGCCCGGAAAGTCAACCAACAACAAAAAGTCATGTCGTTATGGAAAAGGTAAGAATCAAATTCATGCTGGTGGCATTTATGGTAATGGCCGCCACTAATCAATCATATGCAATCTGGCAAGTCGTGACAGACCCGTATTGCCTGAAAGCCGTCACCACCAACCTCGCCACCCAAAAAGCGATTGAGGGACAGCACAACCACCGTTTGGACTCCATCGCTTCCAAGAAGAAAAAACTGGAACTATATACCGTGAGCATGGCGACCATCAAGGAACTCTACAAGCTGACATTGGAAAACGTGAAAGGTTTCGGGACGGAGAGCAAGTACTATGTCGAGATAGGCCGTTGCGCCTACGACATTATCAGGAACGTGCCTGAACTGGTCCAGACGGTGAACAGAGCCAAGTTCAGCAACAAACTGTCATGTCTAAACGAACTGGGCAACCTTGTGGTGGAGACCCAACAACTGGTGGGCGACTTCGTGAACATCGTGAACAACGCCAAGATAGGCAATCCGCTTAAAGGACAGGGAACAGCCAAGAAGCAGGGTGACGGCCACAACATGCTTGACCGTTACGAAAGGCTGACGGTTGCCAACCGCATCTATACGGACTTGATGAACATCCGCTACAAGGTGGAGGGCATGATGCTGATGGCTCAATATGCCACCCTGAACGACCTCTTCTTTGCTATAGACCCGGAAGGCTGGGCAAACGTGGTGACAATGAAGAACCAAGTGGATGGACTGGTACGTGATTGGAACGGATTGAAAGGCTAATATATTAAGGTATGAGAAATCTGAATTTGAAAATATTGTCTTTGACATTGTCACTTGCAATCCTGCTGCCTGTCAGGACTTCCGCCATTGACATACCGAAAGACCTTCCGACCATAGAAGCCTTGATAGCCTTGCATAAGGCAATCAAGAAGGATGAAGACAAGGCGTTACAGCGTGTAGCCGCGAGTCTCGGGGAGCAGTCGCTCATTACCAAAGGGGCGGACAAGTTCAATGATGTCCGTACCACCCTTGACACAAGGCTTAACAACGCCCATTCCTATCTGGTATTGGTCGGAGCCATTTCCTCTACCGCCAACTCGCTCTATGTGTTAGTGAAGGAGTACAAGGATTTTACAAGCAATACGTTCAAGCACGTATCGGGCAAGCCTTTCGTGGCATGGTATTATGCGGATGCGAATGTCGCCATATCAAGGGAGGTGAAACATTGTTACAACCTCTATGCGGCAGTGGCGGCATCCGGCATCAACCTGATGAAAGCCTCCATGGACGAGAAATTAGATTTGGTGTTTTCACTCAAAACTTCCATCGACCGTGCCCGGCACATCATAGACAATGCGAACCTCTATTGCTTCCTGGTGACGGATTGCGGCTGGAAGCCTGACTATATCTGGGAGATATTGAACTCCGAAGTCAAAGACGCGATAGCGGAAAAGGTAATCAATAAATGGAACAAAGGATATGAAATGTAGAAAGACAATGATAGGACTCTTTGCCATGCTGTGCTGTTTCCCTCTTGTCGGAAACGCCCAACGGGTAAGACATGACAAGCAGAAAGAGAAACAATGGCAGTCGATGGAAAACGGCCCTTGGGACTTTGCTCCGGATTGGTACTACTACTTCCTGCACAGGAGATACTCCGGTGCTGAAATGTATTGGAAATGGGCAGGACTCAAATCCGGCTGGCGGGTCAGGTTCAAGGAACCGAAATCCAATATCAAGCGCATCATACCGGTGCGTGTCCTTTCGGAAGAGACCCAACGGCAGAAGGTGGATAAGGTCGAGAGTGAACGCAAGTATGTCGAGGAACTGTATAAGGAGGAACTGCTATGGGAAGCCGACCGTTCGGTGGATTTGACCTACGCCTCCTACAAGGACGAGTTCAACCGAATGCAGGACTGCATCACGGACGGGTTGCTCTATTGTATGCAGAAAAGTGGCGGCAAGCTCAAATACCAGGTGGACGAACTGGGACGTCAGAACGAACTGCTCTGTTCCGACATCGCCTATATCCACAAGACGGGTGTCGGCTACGAACTGGAGAATGCCAAACGCAGGCAGGCTTACGAGGATGCCAAGGTGAAAATGGCGGAACTGGTCAACCGTACCGCCCATCTGTGTGCGGTGGCGGCTACGCATTATTAAATTGTCAAAATCATAAAACCCAATAGAATGAACATGCTTTTTATTCCCCTGACCATCGGTCTGCCTGCCATCGACGAGAGCCTTGACAAGTTGCTTGTCGCCATGGAAACCTTCCCGAATGTGGCGGTGCTGGGTGACGCGGTTTCCATGGCACGGGTCATCGGGCTTTGCCTTGCCCTTTGTGTCGGTTCCTACGAGTGTTGGATGATGATGCTCGGACGGCGCGGCATGGATGTCATGAAACTGCTGCGTATTGTCGGTATCTCCATGTGCATCTCCTTCTCTTCATGGATTTGTTCCGCCCTGCAAGTACCGGGCAAGGAACTGGAAGCCGCCACCAAAGCGATGGCACATTCCAAGAACAAGGAGGTTGCCGCTTTCGAGTTGAAAGTGGCGCAGAAACAGAGCGAGTATCTGGACCGTCTGAGGGCGGTGCAGGATTCCATAGCCACGGCAAAACAGGTCGCCGCCATCGGCGAGGATGCCAACTGGTGGGACAAGCTCATCTATAACGTGGAGAACTTAGGCACTACTATCAACAACTACGCCCAACGTGCGGCGGTAGCCACCGAGACGAAGGTCAGCGAATGGATAAACGATGTCATCCGCTTTGTCGGTGAACTGATTTTCCAGATGTCCTATTACGGCATTCTTGTGGCGCAACGCATCTTCATGGCCATCATGCTGATATTCTGTCCGATTATGTTTGCCCTGTCGCTTGCCCCGCCTTGGAGTTCGGCATGGAGCCAGTGGATGTCGAAGTTCCTCTCCCTCTCGTTATGGGGATTCGTCACGTATATGTGCCTCTATTACATAGACTTCATCTTGCTTTATAATTTGCAGCAGGACATGATTGCTTATGACCACCTGCTTCACGGTTCACTTAACTCCTGGTCACAGATTGGCGCACTCGGCTTGCAGGGCATCGGTTCCAACTGCATGTATGCCATGGGAATGTTAGTGGGTGCCTACATCATCCGTTTTGTTCCTGAAGTGGCATCCTGGCTGATTCCGGGCGGTGTAAGTTCGGGAGCGGGTTCCGCAGCAGGTGCGACTGCCGTAGGCATTACGGCGACAGCCGGGGCGGTAGCCGGAAACACGGTGACGGGTGGAGCCAAAGCAATGATGCCATCATAAACTTAAAAACATAACAGATATGCTGATACAATCATTAGAACAGAAAACAAGACTCGCCATGATGACGGTCATTGCGGCGATAAGCGGCTCAGTGCTCATCTGCGGGTTCACCGTATGGTGTTGTGTGGCACTGGTGACCAAGGAACGGGAACAAATATACATCCTTGACGGTGACATCCCGTTTTTGGCACAGCGTGCCCAACTGGAAGCCAATTTCACGATGGAGGCGAAAGCGCATATCCAGCTCTTTCATCAGTATTTCTTCAACTTGCCGCCAGATAACGACTATATCAAGTGGACGGTCGGCAAGGCGATGTACATGGCGGACGGGACGGCACTCAAACAGAAACAGGCGTTGGACGAGAACGGTTTCTATTCCGACATCATATCCTCGTCAGCGGTCTGTACCATCCTATGCGACTCCATCCATTTTGACGAACATGAACGTAAGTTCACCTATTACGGCACGCAGCTTATCAAGCGGCGTACACGGGACATGAAACGCTCGATGGTCACGACCGGCTTTATCGAGAACGTGCCAAGGACACGCAACAATCCCCACGGGTTGATGATTACGGGCTGGAGAACCATAGAGAACAAGGATTTGGACTATTAACGTGCAAGAAATATGAAATCAATCAAGAGGAAATTGCAGGACAGCCGCCGGCAGACCCATCAGGCGTTTGCGGACTGGCTACGTCCCAAGATGGCGGCAATCGGCATCCGGTGGCGGTTGGCCGCACGAATCAGGTTGGCAAACGCATGGGCTGCCAAGCATCCGAGACGTACTTTTGTCTATGTGACAGGTGCATTGATTATGCTATTGATTGGCACCATTGCCATAGATAGCAAAAATATGGGAGCACATGAACCGGAGGTAAGTATCATTGCCGGAATGGGACCGGTATTCAACGGATTCCATACCATTCAGGCGAACAAGGAAAGGCACCGCACTGCGTTGATGGAACTGGTCACGGACGGACTGTCTATCCGGGAGGAGCTGGATTCGCTAATAGCCGTTCCCCGTAAGACACACGGGGATTCCATCCGTATTATCAAACGGTATGGGCAACTGGAAAGAATTGTCAAATCATTGAATAACAACGAGGAAAAGAACCATGATTAAAGTAAATTTCAAACAGCCCAAGTATATCTTTCCGCTGGTCATCTTCATACCGCTTTGCGCCTTGATATACTTTGTGATGCAGACCTTCGGGGCTGGCGAGGATGAAAAACAGGAAGTCGCCACCGATCGTATCAATATGGAACTGCCGGAAGCCCGGGCGGAAGAAGCCGGTGACAAGATGTATGAAATGTCCCGGCGCTTCGGTGACGAGGATGCCTTTACCGCCGTCGGCTCCCTTGGCGAGGAGAAGGTGGAAAACGAAGAATTGGAGCACGGCTATTCGGAGGAGGAACTGAACCGTCTTGACGCGGCCGAGGCGGAACGTATCCGGCAACAGCGGGAAATGGAAGAGCTGGAACGATCGCTTGCCGAATCACGTAAACATATCAATGCTTACGCATACGGTGACAATCCGGCAAATAACGGTAACGGCTATTCTTCTCAGGATGATTTCGCCCGTGACTTGGAAGAAATACAACGGCGCAGTTACGAACGGCAGAAAGCCATCGAGAGCGGGTTGGGTATCAGCCGGGAGGATGCGGAAGAGGCGGCACGCCGACAACGTGCGGATTCCATCGCTCGGGTACGGGAGGAAGAAAAGGAACGTAACCGCCCGAACCTGGTCATCAAGTCATCCGATACCAATGCGGACAAGTTCCACACGGTGGAAGCGGAAAACAGCACGGCGGATGCCACGCTTATCCGCGCGATGATAGACCAGACCACCAAGGCGAAGGAGGGTACCCGGCTACGCTTCAAGCTGCTTGATGATGTGACAGTGAGCGGGACAAAACTCAAAAAGAACACCTATCTGTACGGGACGGTGACGGGGTTCGGGCAGCAGCGGGTACGTGCGGCCATCACCAGCATTTTGGTCGGTGGCAAATTCATCAAGGTCAACTTGTCCGTATTCGACAATGACGGCATGGAGGGGTTCTATGTGCCGGAATCCGCATTCCGTGACTTTATGAAAGATGCGAGTGCCAGCACGGTGCAACAGAACATCAGCTTTGAATCGGACGGCTACGGGTCGGGGATTTCCGGGGAGGCGGTCGCCCTGCAAGCCTTGCAGAATATGTACAACTCCGCTACGTCGGCACTCTCTTCCAACATCCGGAAGAACAAGGCGAAAATCAAGTATAACACCATTGTCTATCTGATAAATTCGGATGAAGCAAGGTAAAAACAGAAAATCAACAATAAAACGATCTTGAAAATGAAAACAAAGATTCTTTCAATCATCCTTTTTATCTTCTGCTTGGCAGTGAATGTTTCTGCCAACGAGAAGATACGGGTCAATCATGAAGTGACCACCCACATCGTCATGCCGGAGAATATCAAGTTAGTGGATATTTCCACCACGAAGATTATCGGCAACCAGTGCGCCGACAACATAGTCCGTATCAAACCCTTTATGGAGAGCGATTCCATCCATTCAGACGGCTATAAGGAGGATGAACTGTTGGGTACGGTGACGTTGATTGGGGAACGCCACATTGCCCAGTATGACATCGTATATACTGAATCGCCACGGTATGCCGCTTCCATTTACCATGTCTCCTACCAACACGCGGAATCCTACATCAACCCCGAAGTCTCCATGCCTATGTCGGAAATGGCACGGTACGCCTGGGCGGTCTATGGAAGCAGCCGCAAGTACAACCAGGTGGTATCGAGGATGCACGGCATGAAAGCCGTGGTCAACAACATCTATTCCATCGGTGACTACTTCTTCATCGACTATTCGCTGGAAAACAGGACGAAGATTGCCTACGACATCGAAGAATTGCGCATCAAGCTGACCGACAAGAAAGAAGCCAAGGCTACCAACTCGCAGACGATTGAACTGACTCCGGTCTATACGCTCAATCTTGCCAAGAAGTTCAAGAAGCACTACCGCAATGTGCTGGTACTGCCCAAACTGACTTTCCCTGACGAGAAAGTACTCCGACTTGAAATCTCCGAGAACCAAATCAGTGGTCGGTTAATCACATTGACCATTGAATACGAGGACATCCTTCATGCGGACGGCTTTGATTCGGACATCTTGAAAGGGACATCCTATTATCCTCATTATTACATCAATTATACTCCGAAGCCATGAAGAAATTTTTATTTATTCTATTGTGTGCGTTTGTTTCAATAGGCGCATCCGCACAGGACAGCAAGCTGACGCTGAACGCCGGCTTTTTGTTTCCCTCCACGTTAAACGCCACGCTGGGGTATGAGCATCCATTTTCTTACGGAAGCGCCGTGGAAGTATTCGGAGAGGTTGGCGACCACTGGCAGACACCGGCGAGTGACCGTTTTTGGAAAGGTTATTATTGGGACGGCGGTGTGTTGTACAAGCACCGCCTTGTCCGCTACAAGAACGGGATGCTACGTTTCCGTTTCGGCCCACAATTCGGGGCTGTACAACGAAAGTTCTTTCTTGGAATGGAGGCAGGATTTGAATACAACTATGTGTTTCAGAACGGCTGGGAGTTCGCCTTTATCCAGAAGAACAACGTGAACTTCATTCATGGTGACACCTTCCGAAACGGGTTGCTGATAGGTATAAAGATTCCATTCTAAGGACATTCAAACAGTATTCAAACGAAGTTTAAACGAAAAAAGTAGCGTATGGCATTTGAAGAGACAAGGGAACAGCAGCAGATGTACAACTATTTCCGTAGTTGCATTTACATTTTCCTCATATTGGAAATCGTGATGAATTTGCCGATTACGGCGGATAACCGGGTAACGCAGTTTGTCCTTGACTTGTTTGGACGGTTCAAGGTGTTCAATTCCGTTTCCGGCTGCAAAGTGGCGGAACTGGTCTGTATCTGCATCGTCTGTATCGGGACAAAGGCGAAGAAGGCATTGAAGTTCAATGTCAAGACGATGGTCGTCTATCCTGTATTGGCAGGACTGACCCTTGTCGGCTTGTGTTTCCTCTTCCATGAGATGGACTTCGGAATGAGCTGGATGGGATTCCCGGCGAACAGGATTCTATACGCTGTCTGTTCGGTGGTGGGCACCATGTTGGTGCATCAAGGATTGGATGCCATAGCCAAGTATTACAACTACAAGGTGGGCGAAGACCGTTTCAACTTCGAGAATGAGTCTTTCCAACAGTCGGAGGTGCTTGCCAATAACGACTACTCGGTAAATATACCGATGATATACTATTGGAAGCGAAAGATGCACAAGGGTTGGATCAACATCATCAACCCGTTCCGTGGCACTATCGTACTCGGTACACCGGGTTCAGGTAAGTCTTTCGGTATCATTGACCCTTTCATCCGGCAGCATGCGGCAAAGGGTTTTGCCATGATGGTGTACGATTTTAAGTACCCCACATTGGCAAAGACGCTGTTCTATCAGTTTTGTAAGAATCGAAAAACCGGAAGACTTCCTGCCAATTGCGGTTTCCGTACCATCAACTTTACGGATGTGGAGTATTCAGACCGCATCAATCCTATCCAACGGAAGTATATTCCGGACTTGGCGGCGGCATCGGAAACTGCCGCTACCTTGCTGGCATCTTTGAATAAAGGAGGTGGCGAAAAGAAAGGCGGCTCGGAAGCGTTCTTCACCAATTCGGCGGAGAACTTCTTGGCTGCCATCATCTACTTCTTCGTCAATTTCCACCCGGTCGGGTTCAGGAACGGGAAGAAGCTGAAACACTACATATCACTGGAGGGAAAGAAATTGGAGATTGTCATTCGGAACTGGGATGACTTCAATGCCATAGACGAGAAGGGGAATGTTGTACTGGACTTCGTGGATGAGAACGGGAATGATGTATCTACGGACGAGGACAGGATGTTTGTGGACCTGAACGGCTTTTGCTATACGGACAGAACCGGGAAGAAGATACGGATTGAACGCTGCTGGTATGAGGACGAGATGGGCAACGAGGTAGAGCCGGACACTGTTACCGGGGAGTATTCCGATATGCCTCATGTGCTTTCCTTCTTAGGCAGGTCTTACGACCAGGTGTTCAACATCCTGATGCAGGATGATAAGATTGCCTCACTGATGGCTCCGTTCAAGAGTGCTTTTGAAAACAAGGCGAATGACCAGTTGGAAGGCATGGTGGGTACGCTTCGTGTCAATGCGGCACGGCTGGTTTCCCCTGAAGCCTATTGGGTGTTCACCGGGGACGACTTCGACCTGAAGATTTCCGACAAAAACCATCCGAGTTATCTGGTCATCGCCAACGACCCAGAAAAGGAACAGGTAATCGGTTCGTTGAACGCTTTGGTATTGAACCGTCTGATTACAAGAGTGAACTCCAAGGGGAATATCCCGGTAAGCATCATCGTGGACGAGTTGCCTACCTTGTACTTCCACAAAATAGACCGGCTGATTGGTACGGCACGAAGCAACAAGGTCGCCGTGACGTTGGGCTTTCAGGAACTTCCCCAGTTGGAAGCGGACTACGGCAAGGTGGGTATGCAGAAGATTATCACCACCTGCGGCAATATCTTCATGGGGGCGGCACGCAACAAGGAGACGTTGGAGTGGGCGCAGAATGACGTGTTCGGCAAGGCGAAACAGACCTCACGCTCCATTTCCATCAACGACCAAAAGGTATCTACCACAATCTCCGAGAAGATGGACTACCTTGTTCCGGCTGCCAAGATTGCGGATATGGCTACGGGGTGGCTGGCAGGTCAGGCGGCACGCGATTTTACCGCTACCGATGACAAGATGCTGGACAGCTTCGACATCGAGCAGTCGGAGGAGTTCAAGACCACGAAGTATTTCTGCAAGACCCACTTCGATATGAAGAAGATTAAGAAGGAGGAAGAGCACTATGTAGCCCTGCCCAAAATCTATGAGTTCAAGAATGACCGGGAGAAGGAAATCATGCTGAACCGGAATTTCAAAAGGGTCAATCAGGAGGTGGAGGATATGGTCAATGAGTTGCTTGGAATGTCTTAAAAAACGCAAGATGATGAACAGCCTGACTTCTGCGGATAAAGCAGGGTATTCATTTTCTGGATTAAGTGGCAGCATATTGAAGGTTATTGCCCTTGTTTCGATGCTGGCCGACCATTCGGCTTACTACCTGTTGGAACATGGAACAAGCTTGTATGAGGCGATGTGCTGCTTCGGGCGTATCGCCTTCTCGGTGTTTGCTTTCCTGATAGCGGAGGGCTTTGCGCATACCCGGAACAGGTTGCGCTACTTCCTGACACTGCTTGGTTTTGCGGTTGTCAGTGAAGTGCCGTGGTTTTTATTGAATGGAGCTGACGGAACGCATAATGTGATGTTCACGCTGGCTTTAGGTGCGGGGGCACTGGCTATTTTTGACAAGTACCATCAAAGGAAATTTCTCTGCTTCTGCATGATAGCTTTGATTGCCTTATTCGCTACAGGCTTGGGTACAGACTATGAATGGAGAGGAATCTTGCTGATAATGATATGCTACATGATGCGAGAGCATCGGCCACTCTTGTTGCTCTTTGCGCTTCCATTGATGATATATTACGGCATAGTCGGGGCTATAATGGCAACAATTGTGTTAGCGCTATATGATGGGACAAGGGGATTCATACAAGGAAGTACAGCCAAGTATGGATTCTATGCTTTCTATCCGGTGCATCTGTTCTTATTGGAATATTTTTCAAACTCTTCTACATATTGATGTTATCTTTCGGGAACGTCTCTGTTTATGGCTTTTACCAAACGCAGAAGATATTTGTTTACGTTCCCATCGATGGCAGCCTCCCTCATGTCTTCCGCCGTATCGGAATCAGGCAGGAACTCGCCGCAAATATCCATGCCTAAAACAGGATGGTGCAGCAGGATGATATAAAGCAGTTTTTCAAGCTCTTTCAAGCTCATGGAACCTTGATCCCAGTTGGTGACAGCATACTCGGGAGAAAGCACATCCTTGTCTATCGATATATATACCGGTTCGGAAATAAGCTCTTGGGAAAATCTTTTCCAGCTTTCTTCGTGGTCAAGGTCATTGTCACTGTAGAAGTGTACCATCCCTTCATATCCATGAGGCACAGAACGGATAAGCTCGTCGGATGCGCCGACGATGACTACCTTACGGCAATTCGGATTGCTATCCAGAACATCTTTTACCCAACTGCCGCACGAAAGGATGTGCTCAAAGAGCGGAGGCTGCATGTCCGGGTGATGGTCGAGCATCACCAAGGCAAACGGTTCATGGATTCGGTCCGTCCAGAACTTCGTCACATAATGGTAGTTACCCGAATCAATGAAATGGATGCCGCCTACGGGACAACGGCCAATGATTTCCGCCAAGGCCTCTTCCCCTTCATTGTCGCAATAGCAGTCTGTTCCAGAGAGATGGCGGCAGTCTATCCATTTGAGCCTACCGTTACGGGGGAGATTTTCCATGTCGTAGGCTCCGGAAAAGTTCATAACAACCACGTCTTCCGACAATAGACCATTCCTTTTATCTTTTTCTGTTGGCATACCGACTGACTTCAAAGTACAGATATAAACAAAACAAGGAACCAGCCTTTCGACCAATTCCTTGTTCTTTATGCTGAAATGCTTATTTGATTTCTATCACTTTGCATTCCTTCGCTTTCTCCTCTTGGGTCTTCTTGGGCAAATCAATCGTCAGCACGCCATCGTTGACGGAAGCGTTGATATGCTCCTTCTCGACATCATCGGGCAAAACCAGTGTCTGCTGGAACTTGGAGTAAGAGAACTCGCGGCGCAGAAACTTGCTGTTGTCACTGCTCTTCGTTTCGTTTTTCTTTTCCATCGAAATCACAAGCTGGTTCTCATCGGCCAAGTGTACGCAGAAGTCCTCTTTGGTCATGCCCGGAGCGGCCACTTCCACTTTGTATTCCGTTTCGTTCTCGATGACATTGACGGCAGGCGTTGTAGCGTTCATCCTCGGCATCCAATCGTTGTCAAAGAAATCACTAAAGATACTCGGTAACCATTCTTGATTGTTTCTTCTAACTGGTGTCATAATCATAATCTCCTATAATTAAGTTGTTTAATCCTTATCTGATTGCTTTCGCAATTCACCAGACATCCTGCAAAAGCTGTGCCCGTCCGCCGATTGGCAAAGATGCAGAACCGTGTTTAACCTGCGTTGCACATTCCGGCGTCCGATTTAAACTTGTGCAAACATTGACGTTGACAAAACGCCAATGAACTTGACAGAAAGTCATCAAAACAGCCTTAATGTCAGGCTGATTCCTGCTAGCAAAAGTTGGAATCTGATATGTCTCTTTCTCTTAGTTGTTTGAGTACACGAATGACAGACCGTATATATTCGGGGTCTTCCGCATACCCGATATCCCTTAGCCACAGCAGATAGTTTCCTCCCTTATACTTGTACTGTACCTTAGTATAATACGCCCAGACACTTTCCGTCCAGTGCTCAAACTCGTAATATTTTCCCGTCCGTGGATTGGTCAACCCGAACAGGTTGTGCTTGTCAAGGCATACCGGGGAACGGAACCAGCCGGTTTCAAGGATGGCTTGCGCCAATACCACTTTCGGATGTTGGATGCCATTTTGTATTATTTCCGCATAAAGGTTTGGAATGGTCAGCGCAGGAAGAGAATTGTTCCGGCTCTCCATTTTTAGGGATGTGCTATTGTCACTATTTCGGACTTTTAGATTATTGTGACTTTGCTTTTTAAATAAAGTTGGCTGTATATCTTTTGCAACTTCCGTTATCGTGTCAATCTCTGTTCTCTCCTTATTATTAGCAGGAACAACCGTTTCCTGCACCTGGGCCGGCTTGATTCCCGATTCTCTGGTAATCGTGTAGAACTGGGCCGAAACCCTGACAGTCCCGAGAACCGTCATGAATATCATCAGAATAGTGTTGCGCATTTCTGTATTGAGATATCTGCAGGAATAATTTTGTGTCTGACAAAGCGGTCATTGCCGCAAAATTATCACAATCAATAATCCCGAATGGAAATGAACAACAGAAATCAAACAGAATGGTTGCCTTACGAGAAGCTGGCAGTATTGGGCATCGACCGCAAGAAAGCCGACAGCCTGCCACAGGAGGTAAAGGAGAAACTGGCCTCCGGCGAGGTGACACCCCTCATGCAGGTGTCAATCAGTGCCCGAAACGGTGACTTGATCACGTTACCCCTCAAACTCCAGATGACCGCCGACAAGGACGGACATCCCGTACTCATGGCTTATCCGGTGAGGGCGGAACTGGAAACTGAACGGAACAAAGTCCTTCGCCTGACTGAGCAGGAGGCGGACAGGCTGAGAAAGGGCGAGGTGGTACAGAAAGCCGTGGATGTGAACGGGGAAAAGACCCGGCAATACCTGCAACTCGACCCTGAAACGCAATCGGTCATCCACCGCAGGGTGACGGACATCAAACTGGAGCAAAAGCTCAAAGACATGGAGAAAATCCACGACATCGAACTGGGCACGCAGCAGAAGCAGCAGGTACGTGACGGCAAGCCGGTGGAACTTAATGTCGGTGGCGAGAAAGTTTCCGTCGGCATTGACCTGAAAGAACCGCAGGGATTCAAAGTCATCAAAGGGGATATGAAGGAGTGGGAAACCCGGCAAAAAATCCGTTATGACAAGCAACATCCTGAATACCTTGGTCTGGTCATGACCGACAAGAACCGTTGGGAATACCAAAAGGTAGTGGATGCCCAATCCAAGGAACGTGCCATATTTCTCCATCCGCATCGGGAAGAGAAACGGACGAATGGACTGAAACTATAAACGCATCAGCTTATGGCAAACAAGGAAGAAACGGACAACAGCAAAGGACTTTTAAAACAGTTCGATGACTTGAAAAAGAAACACCCGGACGCGATACTTCTTTTCAGGCAGGGGGATTTCTATGAGATGTACAAGGAGGATGCGGTGAAAGCCGCCGTCCTACTCGGCATAGCCGTAGCGGACAAGATGCTTCCCGGTGAAAAAACGGACATGAAGATTGCCCGGTTCGCCCACCATGCACTTGATACCTATCTCCCCAAACTTATCCGTTCCGGCGCAAGGGTCGCCATTTGCGACCGGCTTGAAACTCCCAAGCAAAAGAAATCGGAAAAGGAATCAACAAACCAATTAAACAACAAGGATATGGCAAAGAAGAGCAAGAAACAGGAAGAACCGGCTCCGGTGGCAAAGAAGACCGCCGAAGAGAAACCTGCCAAGGAAAAGAAAAACAAACGGAAAGCGGAAAACAAACAAGAACCCGATTCAAAGCAGGAAGCCAAGCAGGAACGCAAACCCCGTGAGCCGCAGATGGTGACCGCCAACGGCGAGAAAGTAACCCACGGTCATGCCTACCAGAGCAAGGCCAACCCCGAAGAATGGTACTTCACCGCCAAGATGGACGGCAAGCAGCTCAAACCGCAACGGATGGAGGCGGCAGACCTCGCCGCCTTCCAGAAGAAAGAACTGGGTGTACAACAACTCATGGAACGCTACTACCCGACCAAGCTGATGCCGAAAGTGGCGGAGGACGCTTACAAGTTTCCCAAGGAGATTGCCGGGCCGGAAGGCAACATCACCGTGAACAAGTTCAACGTCTATAAAGAGAAGGACGAACAACGTTCCGACTATGGCAAGTACAAGTTCTACGCGCAAATCGGTGACGCGAAAATGTCCGCCGTGGCATCCCGACAGGACTTGAACGCCTATTTCGACCGGGTAGTAACCCCCAACCAGTTGGTGGAAAGGAACTTCGGGGAACGCCTGCACCTGAAATCCGCCTACGAGAAATACCAGCTCCCGGAAGGAGTTGATTCCAAAAATGTGCGTGTGGCGAAAGACCGTGCCGACAACAAGTGGAAGGTATCGGTCAACTTGGGTGACAAGGGACAGACCGCCAAGCATGAAATCTCGTTTGATGACGGCTATTCCCTCTTCAAGGCTAAGACGGCCACCCGTGAACAGATAGCCGCCAAATACCTGAACCCGGAGATTGCAAGTATGCTTGCCGTACCTGTGGCTAAAGTTGAACAGGCGGCATCCATGAAAAGATAATGACAGCAACCAACAACAAGAAATAATAATCAATAACAAGCAGATAATATGGCAACAAAGACATACGAGGAACTTGTGGAACAGCTGCAAGACGGTAAAATCGGACACCTACATTTTGTATTGCAGGGTGAGAACGCCCAAGATTTTTTGGACTGGTGTCGGTCGCATGGCACAGACCCTACGGACGAGTCGGCGGAGTTTTACATCGAGCAGACGGAAATCGACATGATGGAACGTCAGGCTATAAATGACGAAGACTATGGCGTATGGAACTAATTCCCCTTCAGGAACAGGCGGTCAGGCCGCACTTGACCGCTTCACAGAAATGATGATAGAACGGATGGAGCAGATGAAATCCTCCGATTGGAAGAAAGGCTGGATAGGCGGCGCGGGCTATGCCGGTCTTCCGCAGAATGTCGGGGGGCGGAACTATTCCGGTTCCAACTCCTTCTTCCTGCAACTGCAAACGGCGGCGAAGGGCTATGAGCTTCCTGTCTATCTCACCTTCAACCAAGCGCACAACCTCAAAGCCCATGTGCTGAGAGGCGAAAAGGCTTTCCCGGTCGTTTACTGGGACATGATGGTCAAGGACAAGGACGGCAAGCGCATCAGTTCGGAGGAATACCGTGCCATGGGCAAGGAAGAGCGCAAAGGGCTGGAAGCCATCCCGTTCGTCAAGTCCTTTCCGGTGTATAATGTAGCGCAGACCAACCTGTTGGAGGTTCAGCCCGAACGGATGAAGAAGCTGAAGGAGAAGTTCAAGCTGCCGGAACTCCGTGACACGGAAGGGATGTACGCCCATCCCGCCCTCGACCGCATGATACAGTCGCAGGGATGGCTGTGCCCGATAAAGGCGGATAAGCAGGAAGGAAGTGCCTATTATTCTCCCTCCCGTGACATAGTGGTACTGCCCATGAAGGCGCAGTTCAACATCGGCGACACGCCGGAGGAAACCTACCGGGGCGGCATGGAGTTCTATTCCACCTTGCTGCATGAGATGACCCATTCAACGATGACTCCCGAAAGGCTCAACCGGGAAATGGGCGGCAGGTTCGGCGACCCGAAGTACGCGAAGGAGGAACTGGTGGCTGAACTCACAGCCGCCATGATCAGCCATTCCATGGGGTTTGATTCCAAGATTACCGACAACTCCGCTGCCTACCTGGATTCCTGGATCGGAGTATTGAAGAAAGAACCGAAATTCATCGTTTCCATCATGGCAGACGTGAACAAGGCATCTGATATGATACTGGACCACGTGGACAAACAGCGGTTGGCCCTCGGCGAGCAGCCGTACCTTGCCAAGAACGACCCGTTCCTGCCATTGGACCCGAATGAGGAAGTTCCCTTCAAGAACGCCGCCATCGTCAAGACCCGTTCAGGCGACTACGCCATCCGCGCTTCTTACGATGGTGTGGAACTCGGTTTAAAGAAAGTCACGAAGGACACGGCAAGAACCTACTTCCAACTGACGGATATGAAGGACAAGAATGCGTTTCTGAACATGACCGCCCGCAAGACCTACGAACCGGAGCTTGCCGTGATGTGGCATACCCGGACTGAAAACAGAGGCATCAGGATATAATTATGGAGGATATGGCAGACTATAAGGTAAATTTCAAGGAACTGAAATCTCGTGTGGGTATTGATGACATTGCCTATTCCCTTGGCTACCGTTTGGATAGAAAAGCCGGTGTCGGGAGGTATATCGAGCTGGTGCTTGGCAATGGCAACGACAAGCGTGATACCTTGATCATCAGCAATCCCCGTAACAAGTCGGCGCAGACCTTCTTTCGTCGGGACGGTTCAAAGGGGGATGTGGTCACGCTCATACGGGAAAACCTGAACGCCTTTTTCGTTTCCGGAAAAGATGACTGGGAGAAGATAGCCAAGGTCATGGCACGTTTCGCCAATATGCCCGAACCGGAATACAGGGAGGACAGGGAGTTTGTGAAGTCCGTCAAGGCCGACCAGACTTTTGACGCTTCCCGGTATGAAGTAAAGCCGGTTCAAGCGGAAAAGATTTCGTTGATATTCTCACAACGCGGGTTGTCGGCTGATACGGTCAAAGACCTTTCGCCTTATCTCACGTTGCTTCGTGACAAACGGAACGACAAGTTTGACGGTTACAATGCTGCTTTCCCTTACACCGATAAGGATGACAAGGTAAAAGGCTATGAAATCCGTGGTTTTGGCGGTTACAAGTCCAAAGCTGCCGGTACGGATTCCTCTTCCTCTGCATGGGTGGCAGATTTATCCGGTGGAAATCGGGAAGCGGTAAAGCGTGTGTTCTTCTTTGAATCCGCTTTTGACGCGATGGCGTTCTACCAAGTCCACAAGGCGCAATTGGATAAGGAGACCGCACTGGTTTCTATCGGCGGCACATTCTCGGACGGGCAGATTACCGGGACGATGGCACGTTTTCCTCATGCGAAAGCCTTCGACTGTTTCGACAACGACCTTGCTGGGCGCATCTATGGGTTGCGCATGATGGCGTTGCTGGAGGAAATCCCGATGAAAATCTCCAAAGTGGAGAAGGGCATCCGGGTAGAAGCCAAAGGCAAGTCGTTCCTGTTGAACACGGAACGACCGATGTTGGTACAAGTGGGTGAACATTTGGCCATCCGCTATAAGATGGGGCAATGGCTGCCGCCCAAGATGTTCAAGGACTGGAACGACTGCCTGCTGAACAAGCCGATGAAACCAGTATTGTCACCCAACAAGGATGACCGTGACAACCATCTTGCCGGACGAAGAAATACGGGTGTCAAATTATAATTAAGGAAAACCAATGATGAAATTAAATTCAATTGAAAAGGGAATAGCTGTCGTGGCATTGTCTTTGGGTACGTTCATGCCTGTCCATGCCCAACAGAGCGACCCAGCACTGACCGCTGCCGTCATCGCCCAGACCGTGGAGTTGAAGAACATCCACAAACAGCGCAAGAAGACGCAGGAGAAAATTATCGCCGCCGAGACAGCGGTGACGCTCGCCCTTGACCGGGTGCATGGCGTGGAAAACAAGTTGCTTGAATACTTATCCAATGCCCAAGGCGCGATGCAGAACCTCTATCAAATCAAACGTGCAGGGGAATTGGTGCTGACTGAGATACCGAAGAATTGCAGCCTGCTTACGAAATCGGTGGGCGGTAATCTTAAAGGAACGGCGATTGCCGCCATCGTGTCGGATGAGCTGACGGATGCCGCCACCCAGATGGCTGCGCTCTATCCGTTTATGAAGCAGTTGGTCACTTCGGGGAGTTATGAGGTTGCCGGAGCAGACGGAAGCAAGGAGAAGCACAAGGTGAACCTGCTCAGTTCCGCTGAAAGGTACTATATCGCCAACGAGGTGGTGACAAGGCTGGAAGCCATCAATACAGACCTCTTTATCCTGGCATGGCAGGTACGCACCCTTTCATGGAACGACCTTTGGTTTTCCCTTGACCCGGAAGGATGGGCTAACGTGATGTCGGGCAAGAATATCATAAACGGCATTGTCAATGACTGGAACAGAGGATTCCGGTATTGATACAGACAATAATCAACTTATACATTTTGAAATATGGAAACAGAAAAGAAAATTATGGGTCGCTGCCCCTTGTGTGGCGGCAACGTGGTGAAAACCTGCAAGGGTTATCGCTGTGAGCACAACATCGGGGAACAACCCTCTTGTGCGCTTAATATCAATGCCATTATCGGCAATCGAAAAATGGAAGACGGTGAAATTATCCGGTTGTTGGAGGAACGCTTTCTTCTGCTGGACGGCTTCGCTTCCAAGGAGGGCAAAAGTTTTTCGACCGTTATTGAACTGGCTGATGACGGTGCCATCAATATGCGCCCTGTTATCGGGAAATGCCCCTATTGCGGTGGTGACATGTTGGTGGGAAGTCGGGCGTTCAATTGCTCCAACTATGCCAATCAGCAAGCACCTTGTAGCTTCTCTATCTGGAGAAACATAGGCGGTCATCAGGTGACGCTTGCCGAGGCGAAGGAAATCTGTGAAAAAGGCATGACCGCCTCGGAATTGGAAATGTACCGGGAAGATGGCACCATCTACCGAAAACGATTGGGGATATCCCCTGACAAACTTCAAGTCATCAAGGTATGAGAGCGGATTTTGTGAAACAACAGAAGGTTCTTGGCCTGCTGCTTGCAAGCCTTGTATTGGCAGGCGGCATAACCGCTTTCCTGCTAAAGGACAGCTCCAGCCCGAAGGACTTAGCCAAAGAGGTAGCGGAAAAAGCGTTGCTTGCTTCCGTTGACCGGCCTGAAACGGTGAAGATTCATGCGGTCAGTATGCCGGATTCCGTATTTGGCAGAGACTATATTACCCAGGAGGAAAAGATGGCCATCTCCGTGGCGATGATGAAGGTGAGCGAAAAGGTGATGAAGGAAACGGACGGTTTCGAGAAGATGGACTTCGAGGATAAGGCGATGGCTGACCTGATGGAACGGCAGATGTCCGTGATGTCGGTTATACGCAGCCTTGCTTCTTATGAAATACACAATAGTAAGAAACCGTTTTCCGGCTGGAAAGTAAAGATAGAATATGAGGCGGAATCAGCCGATGGGTCTCCTTACCGTTCCGAATACTGGTTCATCCTTGACAAGGAGGCCGTATGTGTCGTGAAGTCCTTTGAAATCCCTTTGATGTAATCTGCATTCTTCCTCTTTCATATGTGTCGCCCCGGCATCCGGGAACTGTAAGGTTCAAGGGTGTCGGGGATTTTTGTGCCTGTTATCTTCATTCGCTCATCCGCGCTCCCGGTTCTATTTTCCGATACAAAGCAACGGAGGGCGGTGTCGATGGCAAATGCCGTTTCTCTTGGCAGCACGGAAAGCGGACGGCATCCTTCCGCAATTTGTACCAAATTGGGTATTCCGTCTCTTTCCGCTCGCCACATTTGCCTTACGCCCCCTTGTTCCCTCCGTATGGGCGGCATCGTAAAACACCCGGGATGCGAGAAGCCAAAAGGCTTCAGACAAAAGGGAAAAAATTAAAACGTATGGCTATCACACTTAAAGACAGAAAAGAGACGGTAAACCTCGGAGGGAATGTTTACGAACTGACCCTGTTGTGGAACAGGGAGGACATCCGCAGATGTGCTTTCGGCATGACTCCCGATTATGCCCATATCCGTAAGGACGGCAAGAATTTTGCTGTTATCACCTGCTACTCCAATGGCGTAGGGTTTTCGGTGGAGAACTTCCATTGGGTATTGGTTAAGCCGGAATGGAAAATATACTTCCGTAATGATGACATCAATACCATTCCGTTGGAAAAGCTTTTAAAGGGGTTGCCGATATGGTGACAGGTACGGAACATCTTAAAAACGAACAGATATGAAAGGAACAGAACAATTCAAGGAAATCATCAAGAACTATCTTGACAACAGGGCAAAGGAGGATGAACTCTTCCGGGTGAAGTATGAATCTACAGCACGTAGCATAGACGATATTGTGACCTATATTTTCAATGAGGTTCAGCATTCGGGTTGTTGCGGATTTTCCGACATGGAAGTGTTTTCAATGGCGGTACACGCAGCGGAAGAGCCTACATTGATAATCGGTGAGCCGTTATCTTGTGATGTGGTTGTGAATAGGCATATCGAATTGACCGAAGAGGAAAAGGCGGAGCAACGTGATTTGGCTTTGAAACGCTATCAGGAAGAGGAACTTCGTAAGATACAAGCCAAAAACTCCCGACCCAAGCCGGGCAAGCCCAAAGTTTTCCAACAAGCAGAGTTGTCACTATTTGATTTTTAAGAGTATGAAGCCGAGAAACGAATTTGAAAAACAGGTGGCAGCTTCCAACAAGGAGCTGACCGCCATCGGCTCTAAAGCCGTGGAGTGGGCAATCAGAAACGCAGTGAAACATATTACGTTCCGAACATCTGGACATAAATGCACGTGTGGCGATTGCGGGGAGCAGTTTGACTATAAGGGAAAAGGCAAGTCTGTCCGTTGTCCTCATTGCGGACACCGCTTGCAAGTGACTGATACGTTGAAACGCAAGTATCAAGAGAAAAGCTATTTTTCTACCCTTGAAGTGATTGGCGGCTTGCAGGTGCAGAGGGTATTTCTTCTGACTGCCATTTACCGCAAAGGGAAACCTATGTATTTCTACTATGATGAAGTATGCCGTCTGTGGCTCAATGCAAAAGGGCAGGTGGCGGTCACTTCAAGATTGAGAGCCATGGGCTATTACCGGGACAGTTTCTCTTTTGCCAGCCCGATAGAGTTGAGAAACATGTCGGATGTGCATTTAGTCATATCCGATGCCTACACCTGTCCTTATTATTCTGTCCTTCCCGAATTGAGGCGGAACGGGATGAAAGGCAAATTGCCCGACTGCCATCCGTTCGAGTTGATGAAGACTCTTTTGGTTGACCACCGGATGGAGACGATGATGAAAGCGAGAGATTACAAGGCGGTTGAGTATTTTATCTACTGCTCCTTAGACCTCAATACTTGTTGGCAGTCATACAAGGTGGCTTCAAGGCATCATTACCCAATTGAGGACTTCGGTACATGGTGCGACACCATCCGCTTGCTTGAAAGATGTGGCAAGGACATTCATAACGCCAAGTATATCTGTCCGATAAACTTAAAAGCCGAACACGACCATTGGTTGAAGAAAGCCAATGCTATTGAGCGGAAACGCAGGGATATGGAACGGATGGCGAAAGCCAAAGTACACGAAGCCGAGTTTTACAAGAACAAGTCCTGCTACTTCGGCATTATCATCAGCGATGGCGATATAGAGATTTCCGTATTGGATTCGCTGGAGGCTTACAAGGAAGAAGGCAGCAAGATGAAACATTGTGTCTTCCAATGTGAATATTATGCCAAGACCGACTCTGTTATCCTTTCGGCTCACGACCATTCGGGTAATCGCATTGAGACCGTTGAGTTCAGTTTAAGCCAAGGGAAAGTGGTTCAGAGCCGTGGGGTGTGCAATTCCAACACGGAATACCATGACAGGATTATCCGTTTAGTGAATGAAAATGCCTATCGCTTCATGGAGGCAAGGAGGGCATCCGCATAAGTTCCTTAATTTTATTCTGAACTCCGTCCTGCGCTGGGAAGCGTGGGGCGGAACTTGGAAGAATACAAAGGACTGGCATGGGAGGCTTTGTATAAAGCAAAAAATGGTGTTTACCATTGCTGACAAACACCATTTTTAAGATTGACTGAAAAGTCAGTTGAGAGATGAAAAATTATTATCCTAAGTTTGTTCCACCGTTATGTTTACGGTTAGAAGTGGTTACAACAACCGACACCGTTCCGTAATGTGTACCGCTCACGCTCTTGCCCTTTGCACTTACAGTTACGTTTTGCTTGTTTTGTGTACCGTTGATGGTCAGGATGGTACCGATAGGCAATGTCACGTTTAACGGGTAGCTGCCGTTCACGGTAGAAACCGATGCGCCGAAACGTTGGGCCAACTTCTCAATCAGCAGGGCTGTCAGCACGGAAGTTGCTTTAGTCGTGATTTCCGTACCGGCTTTGTAGGTGTAATTGGCACTGCCTACTGCCATGTCTTTGGCACCATACAGGTTGTCCCACTTGTCCTGCTCGAAAGAAATGGCCTCGCTTCCGTTGGATGCGGAGAAGGAAACGCCGAGGAACAGACCGTATGCCGTGAACTCTGTGGCTTCAATGATTACCTTTCCGTTCTCAATGCGGCTTTCCACAGCGACCCACTGACCGTTTTTGTACTGCATGGCTTCTACGTTCTGTGCCACTTCGTCATCCACGTTGAATCCTAATTCCACAGGTTTAGCCAAAGAAACTTCAGCTTTATTACAAGATAAGCTGGCGCCCAAAAGCAAAGTAGATTCGTCTGCGCGTGTGGCAGCTTTCGTCTTTCCTGCCACAGTGTTGGCATCGTAAATGGGAGAGATAATCACTTTCACATCTTCGCCTTCGGCTGTTTCGATGGCACCGGCAGGAACGCTGGCTTCCACGTTTACGATGGCTTGGTCATTGTCTTTCAAGGCTTCTGTCTCCACATCGCCTTTAGTCTCTTCGGTCGCAGATACAGTCACTTCTTCCTTGACATCTTCGGCAAGGCTGACATTCCACACTAAGTTTTGACTTTTCTTAGAATCTTCCACGGTGATTTCAGCCTCTTTCGCTTGTTTACCGTCCGCTTCCGCCTTGATGGTGTAAGTACCCGGTTTTACATCTGCAAACAGATACACGCCGTTTGCGTCACTTGTAGCCTTTTCCGTTCCCAACGTAACGGTCGCATTGGAAATGGCACTTCCGTTGATACTTGTTATGACACCGGTCAATGTATTCGGGGCAATCGCCACTTCCGGCGGAGTCACGTTGTCATAATTCGGATCATCGTCACTACAATTAGTCACACTCATTGCCAAACCAGCAATCAGGAGCATCAGAGCTCCTTTCTTCATAAAATTGTACATAAAAATTAAATTAAAAAATGAATTTGTTGTTTTATATATCAAATACTCATACTATAAAAGGGAATCCTATCTGTTCCAACCTTTCCCGTCTGTCCTCAGACATCGTTCTCTTTCGGAAATCCCGTCGCTGGACCGTGCACCAACGGCCCAACAATCCTTCCCGGCATCCGGGCCAACGTCCCTGTTCTTGGCGGAACAGGCGCAATTGTTCCCATTTTTCCAGCCAGACCTGTTCGGCAGACCAGACGAAACCAATCTTGTCCAACCACTTCAGCCGCTCTTCCGACAACCGTCCCGATTTGCGCATCTTCCGCTGCGTATGGCACCACGTCCCCAAACTACCTTCCGTCACTTTCGGAAAACGTTTATGCTTCTTGACAAAGCCCTTCAAGGCCTCGTAATTTTTCAACCACTCGGCCTCCAGTTCCTGATTCCATACAAACCCGATGCCCTCCAACAGATGAACCCGTTCTTTCGTCAAGCGTCCGTTTTTGCGCATTTCCCGTTGGGTATAACACCACGTCCCCAACGGCTCATCCTCCCGTTTGGGCCAACGCCCCTGACGCTCGACAAAAGTTTTCAACGAATCAAACATCTGCATCCAACGGGAATCCAACTGGTTCCATTCAAATCCGATTGCATCCAAGGCATCCCGGCGTTCCACTGACAGTTTTCCCTGCTTGTAGGCGACCCGTTGCGTATTGCACCACAATCCCAATTTCCCCTCCGTCACAGAAGGCCAATCGTTCTCCGTCTCATAAAATTCAACCAATTGTTCATACATGGCTTGCCAGGCATCCAGTTCCGACAAAATCTCTTCGATGCGCAAACGGATATCCGACAGGAAACCCATTGTTTGAAAACGGGTCACCCCTTCAAAGCCTTTAGGCGAAGGAGTATAAGACAACCGCTCGATATGGGTTGCCAGCATATCATAGACCGATTTACCGGACAGGTTATTGACAAAATCCAACACGACCGGTTTTCGTCCGGTTCCGGCATCCAGACAACGCCCCAACTGTTGCAGCGTCACAATGTAAGACTCCGTCCTCCGCAGGAACAGGACCGCATCCACACCCTCCACGTGCAACCCCTCAACCAGCATATTGACCGAGAAAAGCACGTGTAAACGATTCGAACTTGCCCGAAACTCCTCCAACGTCCGGTTATTGGCCGATTCACTTTTCCCATGATGAATCTCAAACGGAACAATCGAACGCCCCGCCTCCCTGAGCCAACCGCATACCTCCGGAATCATCTGCTTCAAATCGGCAAGGTCGCGGCAGAACACCAACAACTTACGGGTCGTTTCCGGCAAGAAGGTCCGGATTACCTCCGAGGCACCCAAAGCCCCCTTGAAATCCACCCGTGCCAAATCGAGTTTCTTCTGAATCCGTCTCTTCCGCACCTCCGAGTAGCCGCTCCGATTCAACCGCTTCTGCAACCGGTCCAACTGCCCGTCCAGTCCATAAGCGCTTTGTACTAAGACCGGGACCGGCAATATCTTGTAATACCAAGCCTGTGGCAAGGTCAGTTCATAAAACAGATTCCCTTCAAAATAGAGGTCCACCGTGTCAATCATCCCTTTCGGCCGGATAGGTGTAGCCGAAGTTCCCAGGACGTACGCCTCCGGATTGTCTTCAATCACCTCCAGCACGGCATCTCCCCAAATCTCAGCGCCGAAATGGTGAAACTCGTCGATTAAGATATGGTCTGCTTGTAGCCGATTTCCCTTCTCCCTGTTCCGGACCAAAGACTGGAATGTTTTGTATGTCACCTGTTTTGTCGGGAAACGGACCGCTTTCTGAATACCGTTCAAAATCGTGTTGTTGGGTGCAACAACTAAAATACGGTCATCTGCATGACAGGCGATATAACGTGCCAGCAAATAGGATTTCCCTGTTCCGGTCGCCTGCACCACCGCACCGATACGATGCCGGGAGAATCCCCGTTCAATCGCCCTGTAAGCCGCCTCATTATGCGGATACAATTCGATATGCCGTCCGGAAGAAAGTTCCTCCAAATACCTCTCGTCCGAAACAGCCAACCCATACAATTCAAAATCCAATGCTTCCGGGAGAAAACCGCCGTGTGCGACAACCCGAAAATAGGCTTCTCCATACCTTTTGCCAATGGCAGACAGTTCGCCATAATAGGCTTCCGCCTCCGAACGGCCCAACGGATGTTCATTCCAAACCTCTTTGACAACCGCATGAATGACTCCTGGCTTAAAACCGACCAGCAAATAACCCTCGGATTCCGTTACCTGAAATCCGGCATTACGATAACAATCAGCCAATGATGTTATCATCTTATAGTAATCAACAAAAACGTCTTACAACAGATTGATGCAAAAACAAACCCCTCCGGAAAAGTATTTCCCGTTCTGCAAAGAAGACTGTATCAGCAGGTGTTTCCACAATTTCCAGTCGAAACCCACATTCACATCGTCACCCGTATATTCGGCAATTACACGCAGGTTCTTTTGAAATGAAGGCTGATAGGTGATGCCGCCTACCGGACTGTTCCATTTGCTATTATAGCTTCGTTTCCAATGGCGATAGGCTACATGGAAGCCAAGACTGTGCCCTTTCAAGTCGAGGTGCTTGGTGGCGGCGATATAGAAGTTTGAGAAGTGCATATTTCTTTCTCTTCCGTTTATTGTCTTATAATTATTAGAGCCTACAGGATCATTGGTTCCAATGGCAATACTTGGCCACCATTTATCCGATTTTTCTTTTAAAGGCTGTAGTTTTACAGAAAAATAGCGATCTTTAAAATAGTAACCCATTTTAGTCTCTCCCTCGCTGCCATAGTTTTTAATGTCTTTTTGAAAAGTACAAGTATATCCTATCTCAACCCAAGAGAAGGGCGTAATGCTTAAATAGTGACTAAAAGTATGATATTTACCTTCTTTGTTAGAAAAGCTGTCTGGAGTGAATTTTTTATTCAGAAAATGTATTCCGATACGTGCTTCACCGGTATCATCCATTTCTGCAGTAGGTACATGAATCAGTCCGCTCATTCCAGTATATTGCTGTGCGTATACTGAAGTATATCCAATCCACAGGAATATTGGAAATAGAATCCATTGCAAATTTTTCATTTTCCTGTTCTCGCTTTTCATTTTCCTGTTCCTTTTTCTTTGATGCAAAAATCCGGTGTCATTAGATTGGCACCCCACTGTAAACGATTACGGTTAAAATGTCCTTCCCGTTCATTCTCCTCTGGATCGGTGACATACATTTTTACAGCGTATGGTAATCCGTTAATGTCGTATGTAAGTCTGAAATTAGAAGCCGGACGTACCATCACTTTGTGTGCTTTCCGTTTATAAGGTGGAATCATCATTATTACCTTAAAACCGGCTGTTTCTTTACCTTTATTACTATATAAAGCATATACGCTCACAGTACAATGTCTGAAGTGTCGCATGGCTTCGGCGGTCACACCATAATCCTCATAAATATATTTTCCTCCATGTAGTCGAAATTCGGTATTAATCTTTCTTGCATATAGATTTATGCCTGCTTGACCGGTCATTCTTTCCATCCTACTACACTCCCAATCGGCAGCCATGGAACAGAACCCCGTTAAGCCTACTTGTGCGTCCATTGCCATCCAGTGGTTTACAGGATACATCCATTTGATGTCTACTCCATAACGTTCCTGTCCGAACAGTCCACCGCTCACTTTCAAGAATTGTTTTTTATTCCAATCCCATTCCTTTGACAATACAGCCATGTTCAGGCGTATTTTTTTGTAGCGTTCTCCATAATCATTGTAAACAGGAACTATGGCTTGCCCTGCCAATTGCCATTGATTTCCAAAATTCCATTTTATTCCGGGAGTCAGATTCATCAGTACATCGTACATTCGATTATAATAGATATCACGATAATGTAGCTCCGCTCCAAGAAAAAGCTCTACATTAGGCAATGCGGTCTCGTTTTTTTGTGCCATTACTGACAGGTAGCCAAATAATATGAATATCCAAGAGATTAATAAATTTCTTTTCATTTTCAATAAGCATTATTTATCTATCATTTCAATAGACTTTCTTTTGGGATACCCTCCCCAAAAGCCATATTTATTCCAATAGTATATATGACTTCTGAAAAATATTTTAGCATATTTGAACGAATGTCTGGCGGAACGTGACCCTTCATATTCCACTTTGGATAATGGAAAATAAACCACCTCGTATCCGAAAGTTCTGATTCTTGTGCACCAATCTAAATCTTCTGCATACATGAAATAATACTCATCCAGCCCCTTTGTCTTTTCATAGACTTCTTTTCTCACCATGATAAAAGCACCAATTACCCAATCTACCGTTTGTACTTGTGCATAATCCATGTTTTTGTCTAAAACAGAGGATTTATGGCCAATAATACGTTTTATGCATCTCCATACATACCTTTGCACACTGACATATGGCCTGGCACTATCTTGTATCATTCCCTGTTCATTGACTATAAGTGGCGCTATGGCACCGACAGACGGATGGGATTGCATAAATTCAATCATGGAACTCAATCCGTTTTTAATCCGTACATCAGGATTGATAATTGTCATATACTCACCATGTGCAATCTTCAAGCCTTGATTCATGGCATAGGCAAAACCGCCATTCTTGTTGTTGAAACTCCAGCGTATCTCAGGAAAATCATGCTCCAGTTTACTTCGAGTTTCTGGTGGATAACAAGAATTTGAAGATACAATAATCTCATAGGGAATATTTTCACACCTTGTTTTGATGGATGTAATGCAAGCCTTAATGTCTTCTATTGAATGGAACTCAATAATGACGAATGAAATAACAGGTGGTAACATCAAAGGTAAAAATTTTGCAGGTTAAATACTACTCTACACCATTTCGCTAAATTGTGTAGAAAAACTCCGATATTAAATAAATATCAGATAGATTCTATAAATTGATTTATAATTGAATCAGCAGAACCTCGTTGTAATGGTTTAAACTCATAATTTCTTGCTTTTTCAATAATGAATGGAAGTTTATGAGTATCATAGCATCCTAATAAGCACTCTTTTTTCTCCAAGAATCTCACCACTTCTTCTTGTGGGTGTTTACATTCCTGTCCTACCCGGCGAGGAATAGATACGATTCTTTTTCCAAGCATAATAGCTTCAGATATGGTTCCCCAACCTCCTTGTAATATTACAATAGATGCTTCTTTCATGATGTTCAACATCTCTTGATGTTCCAAGAATTTTACGGTGTCCACATGATGAAAATCATAAAGTGTATTTCCTGTTTGAACTAATACTCGTTCCTCTGTTTCTTTACCTAACTTGTCTATTGCTTCTGCCATTCGAGTAAAAGATTGATTAGCAGGAGCATTTCCAAAACTTACAAATATCATAACACACCTACATATTTAGCTTTGGGGTAGAATGTTTTCAAACTATCCCATTGGATTAAAAATAAATCAGCATATTTGTACATAAATTGTCCGGTTCTTGACGGTTCAATAACGGCAGCGGCTGATTCCACATATATAATTTTAGAACCTAACAGAAATTTTCCTAACAGCATAGTCGGAATAGTCATTCCGGCTCCTGTTGAGATAATCACTTCCGGTCGTTCGCGCAATATGTGATATAATGACTGAAAAGCATTAAGCAGGAACTTGGGTTTGCTGGTTACTGGATCAATGACAAAATAATGCCGTTTATTTTTCAATAATGCCTCTGTATGCTTGGTTCTAAAAGTAACCCAATACATATTTCCTCGCACATTTTGAACAGCTTCTGTCAATTCATGCAAGTGCCCTCCATGCGATGAGATGAGACATATTTTTTTCTGTTTTTGCATACTTATATGTGTTTTTATATCTTCAATACGCCTTTTATTTGAGATATACTATTGGATATGGTCCCCCGGTTATCTACAGGATGGATAAACTTTTTTTCCAACAGCCGCTTGTATATATCCAATCGGAACTGAAAATCAGGATCGACCTTGTTCTCCAACCTGCAATCCACTACAGCTTGTGTTTCTCTGTACACTACGAATAGACAAGCGTTTTTAGGTAATATCTTTAGAAATCTTTCAGCCCATTTTCCGTCTATAAAATGTAAACGATGTGTTTTGGTGGCCAAATCCACGATAATATCCGTTATCCATCGGTCACAAATAACGATGTCATGTCCTTTTGCGGCTCGATTGTATTTGATTTTACTTATACAAGTGTCTATATAAGTGGTGATAATATACAGGTTACAGAATAGGGGAGATTTATAAAACTGATGCTGCCATGTCTCTCCCATTTCACTATGTACTTTTACCGATAGTCCAAGTAACCGTGCAATAGCGTGCATCACCTTTGTGAAATAATGGTTAAAACGCAGCCATATATAGGCTGTACGTTGCCCTTGCTCTTTCAATTCACCTTCTAACTGATTGATGACCGTTGTTTTCCCAGAACCGTCAATTCCACTTATCACTACACAGCGAGGTTGTCTATCGCTTTTATCCATTGTTTTGCAAATTCTTTCCATGATGGATGATTTTTCATTAATACTCTTGCTTGCTTTGCCAAATAATCGCGGTATTGATTGTTTTTGCAAATGAGTTCCAAACCGGAAGATAAAGTCTGGGGAGTTCTATCGGATATGACAACTGTTGCATTCTTGACATAATCCGTAGTTCCGCCATTCTTGAATGTGATAATGGGAGTTCCACATGAAAGTACTTCAAAATAGGTAAGAGGTATTTCCGATGGTATCAACAGGAAAGGCAGAGCTACCACATAGGCTGATTCAAAAAAAACCTTTAACTGCTTCGGAGATAGTTTCTCGTAGGAAACGATTACTCTATGTCTGTTTTTCATCTCACCCAATGCCTGTTTGAAAAGCGTGAAATCTGAACTTAAATCCTGTCTCATCAGCATAACCAAATCGGTTATGGCCTCATTTTCTGCAAACAGGTCAAATGCTTTCAACAACATGATACTGCCCCGTATGGTAGCCGGAGCACCGGAAAATAAGATGAACTTTTTATCCTGTAGATTCAATTTGTTCAAGATAGAATAATCAGACTCCAGTCGGTTGAAGTCGTCCAATCCCGGAATTGCAGACAAGGCGAAAGAAGAGGACCAACCACTCTTTATGACATTTTGACGGGTCAGATCCGAAAAAGAGATGATATGTGAGACTCCGATTCTTTTTAATTTTTTTATCAACCAAGAATGAGGTATTATCTTTTCCAGAATATATGACTTTGCATTACTTATCCCTATCTCTTTGCTCAAAGCCATAATTCCATTAAGCGGATAGATTCCTCCGGGAATATACGCTATTTTTTGTGCTTTTATGCTTTGTAATTGTTCAAAGGGTTTGAAAACATCCCGAAAAGCGATAGGGAGAAAAAGCACATCTGCTTTATTCTCTTCCAAATAGGCTACCAAGGCAGGTATTCCTTTTTTAATGGAATGAATGGTTACAGAATTATATTCCCTGTTTCCCAATTTTTTGTCTTGGCCGGAGCAAACAGTTACTGACATATCAGAACACTCACTCATATATTTGGCAACTTCTATCAATGTACGCCAAGGCATCAGTCGTTCCGTACCTGCATACATATCTATTGTATATAGGCACACATTCATGATTTCAATGCTTTTATCAGATTATGTTGCATGACCTCTTCCGTAAATAATTCCAAGAAACGTTTACGGGCATTTTCACCCAATGCTTTTCTTAATTCTTCATCTGTTATCAGTTTGTACAATGCATCCGCCAATGCCTTTTCATTTTTTGATGGAACCAGCAGTCCTGAATGGTTATTTTCAATCGACTCCCCATTTCCACCTACTTCAGTTGCTACAATGGGTTTTCCGGCTCGCATGGCTTCCAAGACGGCAATAGAATGGTACTCGTATAAAGATGGTAATACGAAGACATCGCATGAAGCCATCCATTGGGCAACATTGTCTTGAAAGCCAACCGTTGAGACTAAATCGGTCAGTCCTAATACTTGGATTTGTTTTTTTAGCATTTCCAAATCAGGACCTTCACCAACCATATAATAATGAAATTTTACGTCTCGTTTTTTTATCAGACTTAGTGCCTTCAACAAATAAGGTAGTCCTTTTACTTCTGATATGCGTGAAGCCGTCAGAAGAGTAACTGCATTATCTATGTGATTGGGCAATTTCAAATATCCAGTTTCGTTAGTAGCTCTGATGCCATTGTGTACAGTAACGACTTTATCTGAAGGAACTCCTTTTTTTACCAAATAATTATTGGAAAAATTCTCTACGCAGATAACTCGATGTGCATAATGCTTATAAATGAAGATAGGAAGCGAATTATAAATGGGTTCGACTATCTTTTTTAATAATGTTGGGGCATGGTAGGCTCCATGGTAAGAACATATCAGTTTCGTCTTATTGCCACAAAACAAACGTTCAATCATCATCATGATTGCGCCATTGAATCCATGAGTAAACACTGCATCCGCTTGTTCTTCTTTTAGCAAATTATTCAATTTCTTCACCCATGAGAAATCATGCTTGTTTTTTATCGAGATAAAAGTGGTTCCTATTTCTTTTAAAGGTTCAGTATGGGAATTTAAACATTGAATGTCAATGCATACGTTTTTCATTTCGATGCTGGAATCTATTTCTCCCAGTTTGGCATAAGTCAAATAACACTTATCTATGCCTGCACCTAAAGTAAATCCCCAAATTAAATTAATAATCTTCATTCCACAATTAATTCTATAATTAATATCGTTTTGTCATTGCCAGATGAAATAAATAACTTATTATCCCAATTCATAGATTGCTCTTCGTGAAGATTCCTATAAACTCGTTGTGTTCCACTCTTTCAGGATACCATTCCTTCATATATCCATCTCTTTCATACAGCATAATAGGCAACTCGTCTGTCCTCATCCTTTTAACCACGACCGTCGGATCATAAACGTACAAATCCAAAGGATAGCCTTTCAAGAAAGATATGATTCGTAACCCGAAAGCGAACAACACACATTTCCACCAATTCAGTTCGCCTTTTTGGGGAATTAAACGCAAGTCGATGTCCGATGTTGATTTGAAGCATCCTCTTGAAAGGGAACCGTATGCAATGGCTGCATTTAAATATGATTTAGTTGCGCATGTTTGTGCGAACAGCTCCGTTATTTCCAAAAAGTGTTGGGGAGTGACGTTTGTCGCTCCCATGTGTGTGTACATTGCATATAATTGCCCGTTGAATGCAAAATTCAATGTATGGGCAATTATAAATGCCAAGATAAAATGCACTCCAAACATTATTAAAATAGCGGTTGGAATAACTGTCAAAGCGACTTTTAAAGTAGCTTCTCTCCAATTCATGATTCTGATACCTTGCAAAATCCAGGCGGATAGAAAGATCATAAAACCAAAACGGCATAATTCACCGAACCAAGTACTTTGTAATTTTTTAGGAAGATGCTTTTTATGCTTCCTGAAAAGCAATGTAATATACTGCATATAGTTTTAATATTATTTTAAGCGGTTATTCTCTCTTTCACCTTATCCAATGTGATATATGCGTATGCGATAAACCACATATTCAGTACAGAGGCACAATTGAAAAAGAATGAAGTATTATTATAGAAAAATGATAGTGTTATGATACAAATTAAAGTCAATATGGCACTAACACATAGCCCTATCTCAGTATGAGTCATATATGGTGACATAGCTTTAGTTTTTCTTAATAAATCGATTAACGATAATATGAAGATAAGAAAATAGGGAATCACTCCCATGAATCCTACTTGAGCCAACAATGTAAGATAACCAATTCCCATCGAATAACCCACACCAAATACTTTCATTTTAGCATAGGAATCCATCTTTTGGGAATTAAACGATGAGGAAACCAACAGACCAGAACCATAACCGAACAATTGATGAGGAAGATTATCATTTAGCATTTTTTCATGAATAATAGCCATCGCATTAGCTCGGCCAGCTTTATCATCACCTCCAAACCCTCCATTGTTATATTTACCAGAATATTCAATGACATATTTCAAATCAAAACTTCCACCGACTTTCTTTTCTGGATTAAACGATGGATTGAGAATACAAAGCAAGACAAAAAGAATGGGCATACAAATAACTCCATATATCAACTTCTTACTGTTACGCACTATGGAGTGGGTACATAGCGAGTGTAATATCAGAACAACAAAGTAGAATACCGGAAAGAGGAATGCCAATGCACGTTTGGCTCCGACTATACCAAACAACACAAATCCTAAAAGAGCAAACAAGTACTTGCGTTCCTTGGTGCAAAAATACATCTCAAGAGCATAGCAATACATAACAAGAGAGAATACTGTAGTGATGCCCCCTTCATGAGAAGACATCGAACCGATATAGGGTTCTGTTACACCTACCATAAAATATTTAATTATAGCGGTAGGAATCTGGCTGCATGCAAGCAACCAAAACAATTTGTGCAATAATGTCGCATCTTCACTTTCATAATTATTACGGAAGTAAATAAATAGCATGAATATTTCCAAAAAATACAATAAAAACAGTATCCACATCATAGGGCTGGTCTGTATAGACGAAACCAACGAAACAAAAATAAACGGTATAACAAGCCCACGCCCGGCATATCCATATCGTTTGTACGATGTAAAATATAAATAAAGAATGGGCAATTCAAATATGTAGCGCAAAATGGTTGTATTGATAACATGGGCTAATTCGATTGATCCATGAACAAAGAATAAGATCATCAAATATCCGAACCATTTAACTTTATTATTAACATCCTTCTTAAACCACCAAATCAGTACAGGTAGCACCACTATGCCACATATAGCCATTCTGGGGTCATATCCTAAGTATTGTCCCATTATATTTTCTCTAAACTGGTTGCCAATTCATCCATCACTATGGTTCTCCATAAATATGGGATACCGCTATTACGTACTAAAGTATCATCAATCTTTGTTTGACGAATCTTTTTCAATGCATCGCAGAATTCCTCAGTTGTATCATTGATTAAAATACCGCTATCTTTATGCACAGTCTCTTCATGTACCTGATTACGGGTTGCTATAGCATAAAGGCCGGAATTGATATACTCGTAAGTTTTGGTAGGTGGTTGATGGCGATAAGCTTCATTTATAGGAACGAAAGCTACTCCGATATTGCATTTATCGAAATACGGCTTCAATTCATCATAGCGTTTACGACCGTGTATTATTATCTGATTCGACAAATTGTTGGCTGTTACATAGTCCTTGATTTCCTGCAATTCATCACCATCACCAATAATATCATACGTTGCTTCGCTATCATCGGATGCTAGTAAATACTGATGAAAGCCTCTGATTGTCTTAGGTATGTCACGGTGGTTCATGGTTCCCACATACAGCAAGTGTAAAGAGTTGTATGTCTTGGGCGTATCTGAAATTACATCAGCACCGAGTCCGACAATATCAACTTTTTTCATTGGCAGTTTAAGCTGCTCTGCTCCCCCTTTTGAGATCATAATAATTCTATCAAAACCAAGAGCATCTTTACGGATTCGTTCATTTTGAGCAGCAGCCTTAGAGGAATCTTTGTATACACTTACTGTACGAATGTTGACTACCATCTTACGCCATGGAAGTATTTTCTTAAGGTATCTGCATCCACTAAAATTAGTGGTCATCACTTTACCTGAATGAAACGTAATATATACAAAAGTATAAATCATAAACCAAAGGTATGACGAACGCTTACCTGCAAGTTTAAGATATTTTATCTCAGCTTTATCACATTCTAATTTCTTTTCCCCTTGGTTAAGACATATGAAAACCACACGGTATTTTTCAGACAGATATTCGACATATTTCAAGTAATCAGTCTGATAACCGTATTGGCGTGGAGAGACTATTATTAATCTTGGCTTAGTTGTCATCTTGATATATTGTTTCATAGAGCAATAATCTCTTCATCAAGAACTATTTTTTATTCTTTGAATGAGGATTGTATTTTAAAGCATATTCAATGAAATCTTCAAAAGATTGAAATAGTGATTCATGCTTTTCAATCCATATAGGATAATTTCTTCCTAATTGTCGCTCAATCGGTATATCAGGGTATCGATTTATATTTGATTTATTTACAAACAAAGGAAATTCTTCCCAAAAATCAGCAGGAACAGGTTTTCTATTAAAACGGTCAGGTATACTTTGGGCATATTCAAAGGCCTCTTCTTTACACAATTCCAAACGCTTGTTATAATAATCTTCAAGTGTGCAAATAACTTTAGCAGGCACTCCTCCTGCGATACAATTCGCAGGTATGCTTTTAGTAACAATAGAGCCCGCTGCTATAAAACAATTGTCTCCTATAGTTACACCTTTGAGTACAGTACAATTCACTCCAAACCTTATATTGTTCCCTATCGTTACTTTCCCCGAGGAAGGCAGAAAGTCATTGAATACATTTAAAAAAACACCGGAAACAAAGTCATGGGTCACCAATGTAAAATTCTTATTGATGGTTACGTTATCTCCGATATACACAAGTGAAGGACGTGACATATCTATTGTGATATTTTGTAACGAGCCATTTGCTGCTATTTTAAAATTCTTACCAATGTGTACCCCTTTGCTTCTCATCCAATTGACATAAGAATCTGCATTTCTCATTACCCATCTATGATGAATAGCATTTTTGATCTTATTTAGTATGTTCATTGTTTCAGTAATATAAAGTACTTAGTTGAGTATTGTTTCTTTATAATAATTTTCAAGTTTGTCCATGATGAATACCTCTGAGAATTTATTTCTTATTTTCCGTGCAGCTACCATGCGCATACTTTTCAATTTGTTAAGATTATCGGCTACATAAATCATTTTATCAGTTATTGCACCTACATCATGAGGATTAATAAGGAAACCATCAATACCATCTTCAATCACCTCTGGTCCAGATGACGTAGTTGTATAAATTAGAATGTTTTCACACCCCATTACTTCAAGAGCGGCAACGCTGAAGTTTTCAAAAAAGGTTGGTATAACACAAAATGCAGCAGATTTTAAATACTTTGCAATTTCCATCGGTTTCAAATAACCCGTAAAGCAAACCTTATCTTTTGCGTGACTGGAAACAAGTGACTTCCCCTTTTTAATATCACCTCCACCGATCATAATCAATTTATATTCAGGGTGTATTTTAGAGAAAGAGTTAAATGCATCAATCAAATTAAATGCTCCTTTGGTCTTTATAATCTTACCGAGGAAAACAATGCTATTTCCCCGTTCAACATTGATATCCTTTGATAGAGTTGCAAAAGTGTTAACAAGCGGGTTATATATAACATCGCATTTTGCAGCCACACCCAGCTGCTCGTTTACAAAGTTCGCAGCAAATTTGCTTACGGACAATATCCGATCTACGCTTTCAAAAAAATGTTTGTCATTTGCTTTCATTATGGGATTTATATAGCCATCCCGATAGTAACGTAAAAAAGACATACTGCCATGGACGCGGGCAATAGTTGGTACAGATACCTTTTCAAAAGACAACTCTTTTGTTGATGCGTAATATTTGCTTAAGATAGTATAATCCGTCAATTCGACAACATCTATATGCTTCTCTTGAATAATCCGTTCAATAAATTCCTGCTTTCGTTTATATTCCCGAACCGCATAACCGGCCAACCAACCAAAACGAATAACAAAATTATGTAGACGAACAGCCAAACGATTTGACGAAAATAACCATGCCAATTTCTGCATAAAATAGAGACGATACACGGTAACGCCATTAATAACAGCTTCTTGTGGCAATGATTGTTCCAATCTACCACTTACAACATAAACATTATGTCCTTTTCGAGCCAAACCTTCTGCTACGGTCTTTGTTGCCGAACCAATACCGCCGGTTTTTGCAGGTGGATATTCATCACATGAGAAAAGAATATTCATAGTCTTAGCAATATCTCATTTAATCATTAATATTCAAGACAATTACCGTTCATACACAATATCCGGTTTTATAAACCTTGCAGGAGAACCACCATATAACGAATTATCTCTATCTAAAACTTTTGTAACTACCGAACAAGCGGCAACAACAGAACCGTCCGGCAAATAACTACCCTTTAAAAGGGTACAAGCAGAACCTATAAAACAATGCTTTCCTATAGTTATTGCCTTTGAATATTCAGAAAGCATTTCCGTTTCCATATTTTTAAAATAGTGGCTGTCTGTATCCATGATTGTAATATCCCATGATGCAAGGAGTTCTTTGCCTATGGTAATTTCTTTTGAACAAAGAATCCGCAAATTCTGTCCAAAAGAACTTTTATTTCCTATTTGAAGCAAAGCATTATTTCTGATTACGAATGATGCTCCCGGATTTGTTCCGAAACTTCCTTGAAATATGATTTGTCCACCTTGATCATTCCAAATAATCGGTGTATTATAAGCGAACATTTCGTTACCAGGCAAACCGATACTTATCATGGAAAAACGGATGTTTTTGGGAAGAGTTACTTTCCCTTTCATGGACCGCAGTTTCACCGGAGAATAGAACACTACAGGCAGATGAAAGGCAATTCTATGTTTAAAATAGTGAAAATTAAATCGAAGTGTATATGGTAAGTTTTTCAACATACACCATTTGTAATACAGACTTTTCCTCATTTTATACTAGTTTCGCTTTTTTTAAATAGATTGTCATCAAAGTCATTTGTACTAATGCCGCTGATAAATAGGCAATAGCCAAAGAATTTTCCGGCACCAACATTGTTCTACAAAATGTATAAACTGAAAAAAGAATTATTCCCCATGTTAAATTAAAGATAAGGACATTCCAGACTTTGTTAGAGGAAATAATTACTGGAACATACGAATTGGAGATAGAATCTATCACGGCACAAAAGCACAATATATATAAAGGAAATGTATTTGTGTATTCCTTGCCGTATATCATCAAAATGTATTTTCCGAATAACAATATGATGAGAAATATGGAAAAAGTAATGATTATATTTATTCTTATATTCATCCATATCATAGATTTGGCTTCGTTGGATTGGTTTTCTGCCGTCCGATTGGTCAATATTGGCAATAATACTTGCGATAAAATTCCGGGAATAAACATCAATTGAGCCTTGAATTGTTCTGCCACGTCATAGTTTGCCATCGAGGTAAAATCGGCATCTTTCACAATCATTGTTTTGGAAACCCAATACATAACAAGAATCAACCAAGATGATAGAGCGATAGGAAAACTGAATTTGTATAAAATACTAAAATCGGTTAGCTTTATTTTTTTGATGATGTTGAATATATTAATGCCTGTACATTTGAAATTCTTATTTACATGATAAGTATTATAAATAAATACTAAAAGAAAACAAGAACCAAAGCCTAAAACTGCACCCGGAAGTCCCCATAAATAAGCCCCCAATGGTAAAAAAGTAATTTCTAAAATACCATTGAGAATATTTGAAAATGACAAATGTTTAAAATCTTCAAAACCGGACAGGGCACCGCTCTGTGCACCATTCATCAAACTGAAAAATAAGATAAATGCGCCAACACGCAAATTGTTTACAATTTCAGGGGCATGGAGCATGGAATTAGCAATGTATCTGGAAAAAAGCAATAATAGGCCGACTGCAATAACAGCCATTGTTGCAATAAATAGAGTAGCTATCCAATATACTCTAATTGCATACCTTGCATCTTTATTCCTGTATTCTGCAATATATTTCGTTGCAGTTGCGCCTATCCCAAATGAAGAAACTGCTATGAACATTTGTACGGTTGACCGGATAATGCCTAATTGCCCGTATAAGTCCTTTGTTAATATATGCGTAACAGCTATGGTCGCACAAAAAACAAGAATTTTTGAAAATAGATTTCCAAATAAAATCCAAGAAGAGCCTCTCAATAAGTCCTTCTTAGAGGATTCCATATTTTTTAGAATGTTTTTAATAGAAAATTTCATTATCTTCCTTTATACATTTCCTCATAGTACCTCTCATACTCCCCGGAAGTAATATTATCCATCCACTCCTGATTATTCAGATACCAGCGGACCGTCTTTTCGATGCCTTCCTCGAATTGCAGGCTTGGTTCCCAACCCAGTTCCTTCTGCAGTTTGGTGCTGTCAATAGCATAGCGGGCATCGTGTCCCAAACGGTCGGTAACGTAGGTAATCAGATTCAAATCTTCACCTTCGGCACGTCCGAGCAGACGATCAACCGTCTTGATGACCACCTTAATGATGTCAATGTTCTTCCATTCGTTGAAACCACCGATGTTATAGGTCTCGGCAATCTTGCCGTTGTGGAATATCATATCAATGGCACGGGCATGGTCTTCCACAAACAACCAGTCGCGCACGTTCTCTCCTTTACCATACACGGGCAACGGCTTGCGATGACGGATGTTATTGATGAACAGAGGTATCAACTTCTCGGGGAACTGGTAGGGACCGTAGTTGTTAGAGCAGTTGGTGACGATTGTCGGCATCCCGTAGGTATCGTGATAAGCATGCACGAAATGGTCGCTCGATGCTTTGGCTGCCGAATAGGGACTATGGGGATTATACTTCGTATCCTCATAGAAGAAATCATCACCGTATGCCAAATGATGCTCCGCGGAAGAGGCTGTCGTTGTAAACGGAGGCTTGATGCCTTCGGGATGGTTCATCGTCAATGCACCATATACTTCATCCGTGGAAATATGATAGAACCGTTTACCCTCATACTTTTCAGGCAGGGATTCCCAATAGAGTTTGGCGGCTTGCAGCAAGGATAGCGTGCCCATCACGTTGGTACGCGCAAATGTGAACGGGTCTTTGATGCTGCGATCCACATGACTTTCGGCTGCCAGATGGATGATACCATCAACGTGTTCTTCTTGCATCAATTGATAGAACGCTTCAAAGTCGCAAATATCCATTTTTACGAACTTGTAGTTGGGCTTACCTTCAATGTCTTTGAGGTTGGCGAGGTTGCCGGCGTAGGTCAGTTTATCCAGATTGATGATGTTGTATTCCGGGTATTTGTTTACAAACAGACGTACCACGTGGCTGCCGATAAAGCCGGCTCCACCGGTAATGACGATATTTCTCTTTGCCATATTATTTTTCGTTTTTGAGATTGGAAATACATTGTTTCAGCGATTCCGTCCAATAGGGAACATGGATGCCGAATGTCTCTTTGATTTTAGTCTTGTCGAGTACCGAATAGGAGGGACGTGTGACAGGACTGGGGAACTCGTTACTGTGGCACGGCTGTACATCGCAAGCCGTTGTACCGTTGTATTCGGCAATCATCTTGGTGAAATCATACCATGAGCAAACGCCCTCGTTGGAGTAGTGATAGATACCCGTTTTGGAATAGTTGTCGGCTTTTGATACCTTGCTGTAATCCGTCAATACGTGCACAATGGCTTTTGCCAAATCAAAAGCGTATGTAGGGGTACCACACTGGTCGAACACCACTTTCAGTTGCGGTTTGGTGGCAGTCAGATTCATCATGGTCTTGCAGAAGTTCTTTCCGAACTCGCTGTAAAGCCAGGCGGTGCGGATAATGACGTGCTTACAGCCGACAGCTTTTATCTTTTGTTCGCCATGCAGCTTGGTCATGCCGTACACACCGGTAGGCGTACCTTGTTGGGTTTCCTTGCAGGGGATATTATAAGGTTCTTTCCCGAAAACATAATCTGTGGAAATCTGTACCAACAGACCGTTCACCTCTTTCATCGCCCGGGCAAGGTTTTCCGGCGCTTCCGCATTCAGTTTCTCCGCCAACGCTTTATTGCTCTCTGCCGCATCCACATTGGTGTAGGCGGCACAATTCACAATGGCATCAATTTGATGCGCTGCCACCATGTCCCGAATGGCCTGCAAATCGGTTATATCCAAGAAAACAGTCTCTACGCCTTCCTGCCGGTTGACATCTGTAAAAAAATAGGTGTCGCCGCTTTCGCGGGCGATGATACGCATCTCGTTTCCCAACTGTCCGTTGGCTCCTGTAACTAATATATTCATGTTATTCAAACTCTGGGTACAAATTTACTTGATAGTCAAAGGGGGAATCAAAATCCTTCAAGCAGGCATGTTTGAGGTCTTTGTCCGAAAGGATGGCGTTTAACGTAGGGATTTGCCAGTCAATCCCTAAACTCTCGTCCTTGATGTTGATGCCACCGTCCGCTTCAGGCGCATAAAAGTTGTCACATTTGTATTGGAATACGGCTGTTTCGCTCAATACGGCAAAACCGTGGGCAAAGCCCCTAGGTACGAAGAACTGGCGATGGTTCGCTTCGGTCAGTTCCACCGCCACATGCTGTCCGTAAGTGGGGCTGCCTTTGCGTATATCGACCGCCACATCCAGCACACGTCCTTTCACGCAACGGACTAATTTACTTTGGGTAAAAGGTGGGCATTGGAAATGCAAACCACGCATAACCCCGTATGAGGACATACTCTCGTTGTCCTGCACGAAATTGATTTTCCGGACTTTCTCTTCAAACTCCCGTTGCGAGAAACTTTCAAAGAAATAGCCTCTGGCATCTTTGAACACCTTGGGCTCGATGATGACCACTCCTTCTATATTTGTTTTTATTACTTCCATTGTCTTTTATTCCAAATTGTCCTTGCCTGTTCTTTCCACTTCGTCTATGACCTTCAGCAGATATTGCCCGTAAGGATTCTTCAACATGGGTTGTGCCAGTTCTCTCATTTTTTCGCAGTCAATCCAACCTTTGCGATAGGCGATGCCTTCCAGACAAGCGACCTTTAACCCTTGGCGTTTCTCTATTACTTCTATATAGGTTGACGCTTCCGACAACGAGTCATGCGTACCGGTATCCAGCCAGGCGAATCCCCGTCCCAATGTTTGCACTTTCAGCTCTTTGTCATCCAAGAAACGTTGGTTGACAGTCGTAATCTCCAATTCGCCACGTGGGGAGGGCTTGATATGTTTCGCCACATCCACTACCTTGTTGGGATAGAAATACAAGCCGACAACGGCGTAATTCGATTTCGGTTTTTCCGGTTTCTCCTCAATGGAAAGGCAATTGCCTTCCGCATCAAATGCTGCCACACCGTAGCGTTCCGGGTCGCTTACCCAATAACCGAAAACCGTGGCTTTGTTCTCTTCTTCAGCCGTGCGGACCGCATCTTGCAGCATGGCAGTAAAGCCGTTGCCATGGAATATGTTGTCGCCTAATACCAGGCAAACGGAATCGCTTCCGATAAATATTTCTCCAATAATGAATGCCTGAGCAAGTCCATCGGGAGAGGGTTGTTCCGCATATTCGAAATGCACGCCGTAATCCGAGCCATCCCCCAAGAGTCTTTTGAATCCGGGCAAATCGTAAGGGGTTGATATGATTAGGATATCACGAATGCCTGCTAACATCAGCACGGAGATGGGATAATAGACCATCGGTTTGTCGAAGATAGGGAGCAATTGTTTGCTTATCCCTTTGGTGATGGGATAGAGGCGTGTTCCACTTCCACCAGCTAATACAATTCCTTTCATAATAACGGGAATTAATTATGTTATTCTTTCAGTGTATTCTTCGCTTACTTTTTTATGATTTGTTGTGAGAAGTCATCGCTCTTCTTATTCAGCAGATAGATTCTGGCTTACAAGAATATAATAGGCCTGTTCTATCTCATCGAGAAGTCCTATTTTACTTCTTTGCCATACTCTGTATATGAGTATCAACCCCATTATCAGCAAAACCACCATAATGATATTAAATGTCCAGGCATCACTATAATCTATATCTGCAATCAATAATTGTATCAAGAACGTCAATAACAGAAGAAACATTGCTATAAGCAACGAAAACATGGTATATATTTTAAAAAGGCGTTCTTGTATTTCTCTATTCAAATTGTCATTCCTTGATATGATATATGTAAACATATACTGGTAAACCTTCAAATTGCCAATTCCTCTTTTTGTATCATTTCGATTGAGAGCATTATAGGCTTCAGAATTTTGAACTATGGAATCCGCATGAGAAAAAAATCCCAAATAATTATCTAAATGCTTAATTAAATGAGTTGGGCGAGGATATGGATTTGAAATTATTTCTAATAACATTCCTATTCCATACGAAAAGAAGATGAATCCCAAAGAAAGTATCAACATATAAAGTCCATTATCTTCATCAAGAATATCCTCAAATATGGGATATTCTATTTCTGGCAAACTTGTCAGTAATATGGCTGCGGAAATAGTAACAATAGTACCGATCATGAATGTCCTGAGATGTAAGTAGAAATTAATCTTCATAATAATATGCTTTTCATATGTTTAATTGTCATCAATTGTTTATTGAATATAGTCGCTGTAGGAATCATTGTTTCGTAAAGCCTACAATTATGTGTATCTGTACCCAATAAATTGTACAGGCCTTCTTTTAGCAACCACCCGGCTTTTTTCCTTATCCCCGTGCCGTATGCACCGGTCAATGAGAACAGGTTAAGCTGGAACTTTACGTTCAAGTCTTTCAATTGGCGGTAGTCGCTTTCATCCATATAAACATACCGTTCGGGATGTGCCAGAATGGGGACATATCCTTTTGCCTTGATACGGAGCAGGATGTTGTTCAATCCCATCGGGGGATTGAAATAGGAGGTTTCCACCAACAGGTGTCTTCCGTCCTTTCCCAAAGGAAGCAGGTCGTTCTTCGCCAACCGCTCTTCAAACAGGTTGTCGAGCATGTTCTCGGCGGCAAGGTGGAGTGTGATGTTCCCTTGGTAGGCGGCATCCAGTTCCGCAAACCGTTCCTTCAAGTCCGCTGTCCGGTTTGGCATGTCCTCCATGATATGAGGTGTCAGCCAAACCTCGCTGATACCCAACTCCTCATAGAGGGAGAGGACTTGCAGGGATTCCTCCATTGTCTGCACACCATCATCTACACCGGGAAGCAGGTGGCAGTGCCAGTCGGTGAATCCTCGGAAGATGCCGCTGTCGGCAAGGCTGGTACGCCTTGTGAAAGGCCACATTTTTTTTGATTATTCCTCTTTCGTATAGCCGGCATACCCGTAGTGATAGCCGTACTTATACCCATATTTATATCCGTAACGTCCGCTGCCGTCGTCCGTACCATTAAGGATAAGCGACATGTTCTTGTATTTCTTATCCGTATAGAACTTCTCTATCTCCGGTAACATGTTTCGATCGAGCAGCCCGGCACGTACAATGAACAGGGTCATGTCCGCCAATTTGCTGATGATGGTGGCATCCGCCACGATTTCAACCGGCGGGCAGTCAATGAAGATATAGTCATATTCCTTACGAAGGTCGGCCATCAATTGCTCCAAACGTTCGGAGAAGAGCAACTCAGTCGGATTTGGAGGGACTGTGCCAACCGGAATAAGATCAATCTTGGAATCCTCTGATGGCTTGACAATGACATCCTTGATGTCTTTCACGTCACAAGCCAAATAGTCGGAGATACCTTTCTTGGGACTGCCTGCGTATTGGCTCAAAGAACCTTTGCGCAAGTCAAGGTCAATGGCTATAATCCGTTTTCCCTTGATTCCTAAACTGGTAGCGAGGTTAAAGGAGATGAAGGTTTTTCCGCTGCCCGGATTGGCGGAGGTAATCATGATGACGTGGCATTCACTTTCCTTGTTTTGCATGAATTCCAAGTTGGTACGTACCACGCGGAACGCCTCGTTGATGACATTGCGGCTCTTCTCCTTGACCACCACCGCTGTTTTTTGCACCTGTGTTTTGCGGGAGAACCTCTTTCTCTTGCGGAAAGCAAGCGGTATCTCGCCCACGAACGGAATGGTAAGGTTCTCCAAGTCTTTGCGCCCGCGAACCACCGTATTCATGTTCTCCATCATGAAGATAATGACCACAGGTATCAGCAATCCCAGGGCGAATGCCACCAGCAGGATGTTTTTCTTTACCGGGGCAGTGGGAACCATGCTTCCTCCGGGCATGGTGATGATGCGGGTATTATAGGCGGTAAACGCCTGCGAAAGTTCATTTTCCTCACGCTTTTGCAAGAGATAGAGGTAAAGTGACTCTTTTACCTTCTGCTGGCGTTCCACACTGAGCAGGTATTTCGCCTGGTTGGGGTTGGAAGCTATTTGCGAAGTGACCTGTCCGCTGTAATTCTGTTGACTCTTTATTTGTGCATTCAGTGCCACCAACTGGTTGTCGATGGAAGTGACCAATGCACTGCGTAACGCATGGAGGGAAGCATCCATTTCTTTAACCAACGGGTTCTTCTCGCTACTGTGGGAAATAAGGCTGTTGCGTTCCAAGAGTTGGTTGTTGTACTCGCTGATTTGTGTGGAGATACTGGCGTTCTCAATACCGGAGTTGGCAGGAAGCAGATGGAATTTGTTTGTCTCATCTGTCAGGTAATTACGGATATAGCGTGCCATGTATGCCTGGTTGTTCAGCTCCTTGATGCTGGCGTTCGCCTCGCTCGCCTGTGCCATGTACATGCTTGCTGCCGCTTGCACATCGGGGAGCAAGTGCTCGCTTTTGTAAGAGGAAATGTCATCGTCCACATTGCCGAGTTCCCCTTCTATCACTCCCAAACGGTCATTGATGAACATGGAAGTGCTGACAGCTATCTGGTTCTTGTCCTTCACCCAGTTTTCATTGTACACAGCTATCAATGTGTTCAATACATCTTCTGCACGCTGTGTGGAAACATCCTTGAAGGTAAGGGCGATAATATTGGACTTTTCATCATTTTGTGACACGTTCAAGTTCATCGAATAAGCCGCTACGGCGCTCTGCATGGGTATATGTGAAACATATAGAAGTGTTTCTTCCCCTTTTTCGTAAGAAGAAGCAGGTTGTATCACAATTTTTCCGATGGGGCTGGATATGGTATCATTCAATGTGCCTGTAGCACTTCCGTCAATATTTTCTCCATCCTTTTTGAAATCGGACAAAGTCACATTTCCATCTTTTGATAACTGCATCGTAAAAGCAGCCGCTTTGTTTGCCGGGAAATCCACAAGGATGGTTTTGATGGGCAATCGTTCCCCGTACACGGTTTGACGGTGGAAACGCCCGTCCGTGTGATAGCTCATGTTCAAGTTTAATCTTGAAACCACTTCACGCATCAAGTCGGGAGACTGCAAAGTCCCCATTTCGTTGTTCACGTTCGTGCTGGTGGCGAACATGCCGAAATCGGCGAAGTCCTCCATTGTGCCGGAGGTGGACTTTCCCTTGGAATCATCCTTGATAAGGATGGAGGCGGTACGTGTATATACAGGCGGTGTGGTCAGCAAATACCAGACGGCAGCACCGAGGCACACAGCCAATGAAAGTATGAACCAGTGCCATTTGCCTATGCACAGGTAAAACAAGTCTTGTATGCGGATGAAGTCCTGCGGGTTTTGTACAGGAACATTCTTTTGTATAGCCATTGTTCTGATATTATTTAACAATTAATACTGCGATGGTGGTTAACAGAGAGGCAAGTGACAGCCAAAAAGAGGTGCTGCGGACGTTGTTCCCGTTGACCGTCGATTGGCGTGCCTTTGTGTCATTGGGTTCTACATAAACGACATCGTTCTGTTGCAGATAGTAAACGGGAGAGGAATAGAGATGGCTTGCCGACCGGAGGTCCACCCCATAGACACGCTGTTTGCCTTCTTCAGTCCGCAAAACCAGCACTTTGTTCCGCTTGCCGTAAATGGTAAGGTCGCCTGCCTGGCTCAACGCATCCAAAATCGTCACATGGTCCTTTTCTATGTTATATCGTCCGGGCTTGTTCACTTCCCCCATAACCGATACGGTCAGGTTCATGAATTCCACCGTAACCACCGGTTCTTTGATCAGGTCGTGTGATTGCAATTCCTTTTTGATATGCGCGGCGACTTGTTCACGGGTCATTCCTTCGATATGTATGCTTCCCAATACCGGAAAATCTATATAGCCTTTGGAATCGACCGTATATCCGGACATGCCACGACTCATATTGGAAGATGTTTCCATACCTACCTGTTGTGACACGATCGGCAGGTTGAAAAGGTTGGTCAGCCTCAAATCCTGGCTGTTTACCAGAATGGACAGTTTGTCTTTCGGCATAATCTTGATTTCTGTGGGAGAGATTAATTTCAATTCACTCTCTCCGGGACGCAAATCTTGAAAATAAGTAATTTCTTTGGATGTGGAACATGCACCCAGCATAAGCGTTAATGTTGCCACCATGAACAATTTATAAAATTTCATATTTTGGGTTATAACTATAGTTTCCTGTTGATTTTATGAATTTTATGTGTAAGCCATATATTTGCCACTGTCCATACCACGACATCCGCAACCAGTAGCAAGGTGATCCCCACGTACATGGACAGCCAAAGGTTGCACAGGGTAAACAGGAGCGAGAAGGATATGATTGTCACCATGGCGGTACGTTGGCGCATTCCAATGGCAAGCAACTTGTGGTGGATATGGTTCTTGTCGGGCAGGAACGGATTTTTTCCGTTGCGCACCCTGTGCAGATAGACCCTTACGACATCTAGGCACGGAATGAACAGCGGCGAATACGCGAGGACTAGCAAATTAGGGAATCCGTTCGGGACACTTGCAGGCGGGCATTGGAGGATTTTTAAACTCAACACACAAAGTATCATGCCGGTTGTAAGGCTGCCGGTGTCACCCATGAATATCTTTTTTTGCTTATTGGCATCGCCGAATACATTATAGTAGAAGAAGGGTACAAGTACCCCGAGAGTGGCGAATGAAAGCACGGCGTAGATGTATTCCTGCAACAGGAAGAATACCATCCCATAGAAAAGTGTCGCCACACCGCAAAGCCCGGATGCCAATCCGTCTATGCCGTCTATCAGGTTGATGGAGTTGATGATGAAGACGATGACGAGTATGGTAAGCGGATAACCGAACCATGCTGCCACCTCGTGGATTCCCAACAGTCCATGCAGGTCGCATATCCACATCCCCCCGGCTATCATCATCACCCCGCACATGATTTGTACGGCAAATTTGGCTTTATAACGTATGCCTATCAAGTCGTCCGCCATCCCCACCAGGTACAACAGCATGACACAGCAGAAGCTGAATGCCAACGGACGGCTTTCCGCGGATACCCCGTCGAACATATCGCCATAGCCGAAGAGTTGGCACAGGCCGAACATGAGCGCAATGGAGAAAAAGACGACGGGCTTGAAGGCGATGCCTCCCAACCTTGGCACTACCCCTTGGTGGATTTTCCGTTCATCGGGCTGGTCGAACAGCCGCTTGCGGAAGGATATGAGCAATATTTGCGGAATGAGCAGTCCGGTGCAAAGCACGCATACTCCGAATACCGCAATGGAATTGGCCATCCAAAAGGTGGCTGTTGCGGACAGGCCGGGAAAACAGTCTGTAATCATTGTCATATAAGTTGTATGTATTCAGGGTTGACTTCCACGCCTGCCGCAAAGAAATCCTGCAATTCTATCATGAGACGTTTCACTTTGGAACCTCGGGTGGTGATCAGGCTCCCCTCATAGCCATCGAGCGGACCGCCTACGATACGGATTTTACGCCCGTACATTTGGGGGGTGATATCTTCCGGCAAATAGTATTTGGTTTCATTCGAGGAACTGACCGCGAAGATGAAACGCTCCATCTCATCATCAGGGACCGTCATCGGTGCACGGCCGCAATTTCGCATGAAGCGGTATTGCAAGGTCTCCGTCCTTGCAACGATGGGGTCAAGCTTCTCCTTGTCGGTATGGACGAACAGCAAATCCCGTATTACCGGGACATCTTCAACAGCCTTTTTGCCATGCCTGGTGATTAATTGTGACTTTGTGGGGACAAACACTTCAAATCCTTCCTCACGCAAGAACTTGTAAGCCGGCTGTTTGGCGTTGGGGCGTTTCAAGTCCCGCATGACAAACCATCGTGTCTGTTTTCCCGTCTCTGTCGTAGGCATCTTTTCGGCTCAGGACATATTCTCTAGTCCTGCATAATCGTTATATCTGTTGATTATTATGCAGTTACAAACATATGTCGCAAAAGTTCGGGCTTTTGCCCGAGTCTGATTCATATTCATCAATCTTGTAAATTCCACCTTATTATATAAGGTAATATCCGAGGGAAAACACCCTCTTTTCCGTACTTCTCTTCGTAAGAGAAAGATTGAGGGATTGAAGATTGAATAACCGACTGATATTCAATTGTAATCTTTTGCAAGCTACATCTGTTTTGCAAAACAAATGTTCAAGAGAACCTCTTTTACGACTTGAAAAACCTTCATGTTTGGTGAAAAATAAGCCATATTATACCTGTTTTTCAGTTAAAATCCGTACCTTTGCGCATCGAAGTCTTTCTCTTACGAAGAGAATGAACTATTTGCACAACAAATCACCAGTCCATTTTCAGCTATTCCACTCATCATTGGATATCTATAATCCGTCCGATGCACTCTCAATCTTTGCTTTTCAAAGAACAATTGCGGTGCTTGTCAGTATGTATTTGGTGGTACCTTTTGACTTTACACCGATATTTCTCTCATTAAGAGAAGTGGCAAAATAGAATTGAATTGATTATCAGTGGATAAGCAATATTACATTTGATTATTTGCAAAACATATTTATATTTCTGTAAAACAAGTCCACATCCAAAAGCATAAGTTTTTAGCGTTTCTTTGGGTGATTCCGCCTTTTTTCTCTAATTTTGCACCCGGAATACTTCTCTTAATGAGAGAGTTGCCGTTTTGCAGAACAAAAAGGCAACTTGTGATATGGACTGATCGGATTGCGTAAAATGCTTCTTTTTTGATTATTTGTCGGTAAATAGTTTCAATACAATGGAATTGGCTTTATCCACAGACGAGGTGTCTAACGATGTCAAATAGATTCTCGTGGTTGTTTCCGAATCATGTCCCAGGGCTTCACTGATGGTGGAAACCGGTATGTTTTTACTTTTGGCAATGCTCGCCCAAGTGTGGCGCGCGACATAACTTGTCAAGGGAATCCCCAGGCCAAGTTGTTCCCCGATTTTCTTTAGCTTGTTGTTCACCAAATGTGAGGCGTTTTTGTATTGTTTCCGCTTGTCCCTGTCCATGTCTCGGATAATGGGCAACAGATAAGGACTACTTGCCGTATCATATTTGTCGATTATATCCTGCATGGGTTGTTCCCACTTGATTGAAAGCTGCTGGTTGGTTTTCTGCCGGCGGTAGGTCAGGATTCCATTCTGCAAATCTTTCTTTTTCAAGTATGACATATCCACGAAGGACATGCCTCTTGTATAGAAAGAGAACATGAAGAGGTCTCTGGCATAATCGAGTAGGGGAGAGAGGGTAAGGTCAAGCTCCTTGATCTGCCGGATGACTTTTATAGGGACTGCCCGTTTGACGGTCTTGTCGATTCCGGTATAAACGTACTTGAACGGGAATCGTTGCGCGGTCAGTTCCTTTTCTACCGCCCGGTTGTAGATGGCGCGCAGGTTGCGCATATAGAAGGAAACCGTATTCTTGCAGATGCCGTTCTCTTTGAGCCACGTTTCGTATTCCATCATCAGGGCGGAGTCCACATTATCCAAAGGCAAGTCCTGTTCTTCCCGGAAACGCTTGAAACTGCTTAAGACGGTGGTGTAAGTATCGGCTGTACGTTTCTTGCCGATTTGTTTCAATTGGCTGATAAGTCTTTGGGCAAACGTGATGAAGCCATCATCGTTTTTAGGTTCATTGGAAAGTTCTACAATCTTCTCGACCGAATAGTTATTTCCCGTTTTATCAAGGTGGGCAATGATGCCCCTTAATTTTGAGGATTCCGTAGCTAATGCCTCCTTTACTGATAATAGATAGTCGTGTCTCAATGGTTCATTGTCTGTCAGGATGATTTCCGATCCGGCAGTATCCCATTCATGCTCGAATATCTTATATCCGGTAGCTATCTGTCTTGTAACCCTGCTGTGGATTACTTGAAAGAACAAAGTTCCCTCCTTGCCGGGTTTGGAAGAAGCGCGGAATTTCACTTTTACTGTTGCCATAAATTAATGTAATAAGTATGTGTATAGGTAATATCCTTTTGCTATCATAGGAATCATTTTATAGTGTAAAGATACAGCCCGGACAATTAGCTGAGAACAGATTAAACATAGGAGTATCAGGAAATTCATAGGATTTTGTAAGACACATGATGTCACCCGGCTTACTCCGTGCCTTCAACACCAAGTAAGTCTGGCCGGTATGTCTATGCGGTTGCTGGTTAACTCCATGCCGATGTTAAAGAGAAACCCTTTGAGGCTACGCAAGCTCCACTTCAAAAGTTTTCATTTCAACATCGGTTTTTAAGAAGGCTTGTTTGTCCTTGGTTGCACTTGCAATGGCAAAATCTCTATAAGTTGTTTGAGGACTTTGGAACTTCCCAGCCGGAATTTCATTTTTCTGTGCAAAGATACTGTGGACTGGAAGAACGTCAAGTGCCGTTGTCGCTTTCAATCGGAGGGTTTGCCGGCAGCCTTCCGCAAATTTTCCCGTCCCTTCAAAATTTGGGCATTCCGTCCGCACTCTCAGACCTCACACTTGCCTTATCTTCCATTTTGTCCACAGTGGCAATCTTGCACGAAAAACGGTTCTCCCGACCAAGAAGCTCAAAAGGCTTCAACAAAAGGGAAAATAAAAAAATCAAATTAACAAACGATTATGGTAAACATGGAAACAAATTCAAGAGAGAGAAGGATAATAGACGATGTTTTACAGCGTGATAAAGTATTCAGGTATAAACTATTGGGACGTTTACAGTCGGATTGCGAATACTACCTTAATTACGGCAATCGGAATACCGGACGCTTGTGGGCTGGCAGCGTGAATCTGCAAATAAAGCTGATGGTTGAACTTTATAACAGTTTCGATGAGAAACCGGAATGGCTTACAATGGATAAAATCGTCGCATACGGCAAGGAAATGGCGGAATAAGAATGAAACGGTTAATTATCAAATAACTTTTTAAAATTAAAAATTATGGACTATCAAGGATTTCCAGGAGAGACAATCTCCGAACAAGACAAGGCTTTTGCCCAAGAGTTCACCAACTTTGTGAACGGACGGATGTGTTCCGCCGACAAAACCGGCAAGGAACTGACCAGGGCGCACCGCTATCTCCAGCAGCAGATGTTCAGAGTGTTCATCGGCTTTATGCGCCAATTGGCATTCAATTACCAGAAAGGGAGCTATGACCAGCGCAACGAATGGGCTTCCCGTCTTGCGGCAACGGCATACGACCGACTGACGGAGGAGAACCTCATTTACGACCCCGAATATATCAACATAAAAGCTCAATGATTTATGATGGACGAAACAGATTTTCCGGAATACGGACGGCAATGTGAAATGCTCACGCCTTGGCGTGGCTACCATAGAGGTACAATAGTCGCCAAGACTGCAAGAGGCTTTATCGTGCAGTTCAGCAGTGGTGCGGAGATAGAAGTGTATGAGGATGAAATAGAATTTGATTGATATGTGCAGGTTAATGACACCCCAACTGGAGGAAGCCTTGAAAGGTTTCCCCCTTTATTCCCAAAACGGCAAGGGAAAAGAAGCGGTTTGCCGTGCGGTCTTTGCCCTCGGCTCTGTCCGATGGTTTATATTGGAAGGGGAAGCGGAGAAAAACGACACCATCCTTTTCGGCATCGTAATCGGGTTGATGGAGGACGAGTACAGCTATATTTCACTGAATGAGCTTTCAGAAATAGAACTGGACTTGACAGCGCAAGGTTTAGGAAAACTCCAAATAAGGCAACAGCCGAACTTCCAACCGACCGAGTTAAGGCTATTGAATGACAAACGCCTTCAGCGGTTCTTAGCGAGATTTGAGTCATGAGTAATAATCGGTCAGCCGTGGCATCATGCCCACGGCTGACATAAAAACAATGTAATTATGTGTCGTAAGAATAATGTAATGGATTTGATAATTCGATGTGCCGAAGCCGATGGCTGGAGTGTAGATACGGAAATAAATCATGAGCGACAAGAAACGGAATTTACCTTTTCCAAATATACCCCTGCCGGACAGGATTTTTCTTTCCCGGTAACGATGCAAGGCGATGACCTTGATAGCCTGATTGGGAGCATAAAGGAGTATTATGATAATTTTGATGTGGATTCGGAAGCCCACCTGTGGCTTGATGAAGCCGGGCATGGCAAAAACGGTGCGCCTTACCGGATGAAAGACGTGGTGAAAGATATGGAGGAGGCAGAAAAGATGATTGATAGGCTTCTTGATGTAATCATGGAACTGGAACAATCTCTTTGACATTCCGTTCATCCAAGTAACGAGTTACCTGCCACATGGCAGGTAACAATATATATAATGTAAGGTACTACCGTATGCCATCTTTCCGCTTACGCCCTTTCTTTGGGAGACCGGCCGCCTTGTACATTGCCAAGTCGCTGCCTTGAAATACAATCCTCATATTGCCCGGTTGCCTGATAAACGGAAGCTGCTTTTCTGAATGCCTGATGTAGGCATAGATGGTGCAGCGGTGGACGCCGAGATAACGGGCGGCTTCACTTACCGAGTATAGCTTTTCTGGGATAATTCCTGTAAAAATTGCATGCAAATCCATTCCTGAGATAATTTTGTTTGAAAGGTACGGCTATGCAAATGATTGGACAATACGTTGAATACCGGAATATTAGGGATTTGAAAGGATTTGTTGGGAGTATGTGGGAACGGTGGCTGTATGGTGTCAATCGTCATGGAAGATGATGGAAAAACGGGTAAAGTTTTTCGTGAAAATGAGAAGGGTATATGTTTGAGGGTTGACAGCGTTGACAAAGGAGCCAACGCTTGATTGTCGTAAAAATCAGCTTCAAAAGCCATTGTAATACAATATATTATTTTTTTTCTTCAATAGAAGTATAAAAAGTATAGATACATGGTTTTGTCAACGCTTGGCACCGGATTTTAAGGGGGATGGGAAAAGTGGCTACGTTTGTCAACGTTTGTCAACGCATCAATTTTATGTGAAGTCATTGATAGGATGTCTCTTAGGATTTGTCAACGCTGTCAACCGTGAAATGTGTGCATATTATTTTTTGAAAATGCATAAAGAATGAGTCTGTAATATGGGGATTCATTCGTTTCTACAACCATCGCACAATGAAGTGTTTTTTCCACTGTTTCATGCGATTCAGTCCGGCCTGCCTCTGCGGATATTCTTTTGCAAAGATTCTGTCGGCATCACCAAACGTCAAACTGGGAACGGCAAATCTTCCTCAAACGGGTTGAGCGTATTTGCTGTTCCCTTATTTGCCTTATTGCCTGCCAACACGCTGGAAAAGCAAAAAATATCCCTTGGGCAAGCCGGAAAGCTTGAAACAAAAGGGAAAAAGATTCAGAGCGTATGGCACAGATTGACGAGAACATCAAAAAGCAGTTGGACAAGCCTCAGACTTGGTTCTGCAAGTATTTCCCTAAACGTATTCAGAATGTGGGTGAGAAAGAAATTGCTGATAGAAACCTTGTTTATGCCTTCAAGGATGGAAAGGCTTACGAGGAAATTGCCCGGATGACCGCATCGAGCATGAAAGAACAATATGGCGAGACGTGTACAGACATCGTATTCTCCCCGGTTCCGGCATCTACGCAC